>Ga0307468_100000011_pt1 | contig 251417 bp, 214 predicted proteins | sample atmdna_FD_203085 | JGI IMG/M metagenome (GOLD analysis project Ga0307468, IMG submission 203085) | Hardwood forest soil microbial communities from Morgan-Monroe State Forest, Indiana, United States - atmos_gases AM2C_05 | ecosystem: Environmental > Terrestrial > Soil > Temperate forest >...
TGAGCGCCAGCCGCCAGCCGCCGCACGACCCCTCCGCCTGCGGCCTCTGCCGCACCAGCCACCCCTTGATGCGCTACGACTGCGCCGCCCAGTCGCTCGATCTGGCCGAGATCACCCTTCGCATGAAGGAGGCCGGCACCGCCCATCTGGTCCGCTTCAAGCAAGGGCGGCGGGTGAATCTCAGCCGCGCCCAGGTACTCGAACACCTGCGCATCGGCCTCAGTACGGGCGCTTGCTCCGGCGGCTGCGTCAAGGTTTTCGAGGCCGCGACAGCCAGAGCCGAGGTGCAACCATGAAACAACGCCACCGCCAACCTCAACACGCGTCGCGCCAGAATGCCGACCAGTCAGGCGGCAAGCTGCCCCCCATGCCCCTCTCTGATGCCTTGCGCAAGGCGCTTTTCACGGAAGCCTACTCTGGCTTTCGCTCTCCACGCGATCAGGCGCTGGTCATTCTGCAATGGTACTTCGGCCTGTTTCCCTATCATCCGGCTGATTTGACTTGCGGGCAGACCTGCGAGCCGCCGCCCCGTTACAGCGCCGATGAGATCAACCGCGCTCTGGCCGACATCGAGCGCCTCTCAGGAGATGAGCAAGATGATTAGCCCATCGGCAAACCCGCCCTGTAAGCACTGCGGTGCTCGCACCCAGAAGCGCGGCAGCAAGGGCGGCAAGCCACTTCACATCTGTACGCGCGCCTGTAGGCGTGGGGTGCATACGGGCGGGCGACAGCGCGACTGTGCAACCCGCACTGCGCCCGCTGTCGCCGCCCGATGGTCAAGAGCGGCACCAAAGATGGGGTTCGGATATTCAAGTGCGCGCCGTGTGGAACAAGCTGTCTGGCCTTCCGGCATCACCCCAGACAGCCGCAGGTCAACCCCTGCTGCATCAGGTGCAGAAAGCCGATGAACCGCAATGGCTTCAGGAATGGGGTTCGCAAGTTTCGCTGCTTGAAGTGCAAAGAGACCTATCTAGCGGCTGGAATCACGCAGCCCGTAGCCCCGCACATCCGGCAGGCGCGGCAGCAGCGGGCGGCACAACTCGATGCCTCCTTGCTCGATTTAATCAGCGCGGCGCTGCCTGATTACTTGCCGCTTGATCTGCGCGAAGATGTGATGCAGGAGACGGCAGTGGCGGCGCTTGATGGTGAGTTTGATCTGTCGGAGATGGCGCGCATGGTGCCATTCTATCGCCGCAGGATTAACCGATTGAGCAGCGACAGGTTCAGGTTCGTGTCGCTCAGTCAGCCCATACCCTACAGCAACGGATTGACGTATGGCGATGTCATTATGGGGTAAACATGCTCAAAACCAACAATCAACGCAACCCTCCTAGTCGCATACTTTCGAATCCTTATTGTGTTAAATGCCGTGGCTTGATGATTAAGCATGGTCAAAACCGGAAAGGCCATCAGTGTTACTTTTGTCGCGAGTGTCGCATTTTCTACCAAGGGGGCAAGTGCCTGGCTGAACTGGGGCCTATCAAAAAGAAACGACCCAATCTAACTCCAATCGAGCAGGAGCAGTTAATTCGCGCTTATGAAAGCGGGCTTTCATCAACAGACGTAGCGACTCTGTATGGTGTTGGGGAAACAACGCTGTTGCGCTGGCTCGATAAATATGGAATTGTCCGACGACAACCAAAAGATGCCCGAAAAAGTAAACAATGGCGCATGAGAAAGGATGGCATATCCGAGCAGGAACGAGCGGCTATTGTCGAAATGCTGCGCGCTGGATTATCCCGCCAAGAAATTGCAAAGCGTCTGCATCGTCCTGCTGTTACGATTTGTCGCGTCGCTGAGATCGAAGGCTATCCTCACAAATGTAAACTTGACGATGAGACTCTGGCTCGCGCTTTTTCGTTGTATCAATCGGGGCTTGCCGGGCAGGCATTGGCAGATCAGATTGGCGTAACCCGTGAATATCTTAACCATAAGATGAAGGAAGCTGGTCTAGCAATTCGAGATGTGAAGGAAGCAGCAAAAATCAGGAAGTTGCCGTATCGCCGAGCATTACCCCCTGAGCAAGAGATAGAAGCCTGCGAAATGTATAAAAAGGGCGCGAGTCAGAAGGCTGTCGCACAACATTTTGAGGTTTCGCAAACAACAATTATTCAGATCAGAAAAAGGTATGGCATTCCTACTATGAGACGGACTTATCTGCCAACAAAGAGCGGCAGACGACTGCCCTACAGAACACCAGATGGCAAAACTACATATTTTCGCAGTTCTTGGGAGATCGCGTTTGCCGAATACTTAGACCGCAAACAGGTGAGTTGGGAGTACGAGACGATTGAATTTCCGCTCTCAGATGGGACAATTTATATTCCTGATTTTCATATCCCTGAATGGAACATGATTGTCGAGATTAAGGGTTATATGTGGAAGGACGCAAAACAGAAAATTTCGGGTTTCCGTGAAGAGTATCCCGACAAACATCTACTTCTCGTAAACAAAAAGGCTCTGCCGCTCTATGGAATTCGAGCAGATAAGAAAGGACACGCTGTTATCACCGGCTTGTGAGCAGCAGCGTGTCCTTTTAGACGTTAGATGGTTAGCTCAGTGGAGCGCCAAATTGAATATAGAAAACGGTGATTCTCAAAGCCCCTCCACTTGCGACCCCGGTCGTGGTGATCCGTAGCTTCGCCGCCGCCACCTGGATCGGCCCGGCGTTGGCCGATGTGGTATTGGCCAGCCACTGCACCGAACTAATATCGGTAGTGCCGGCAGTGAGCGTCGAGTTGGCCGCCGTGAACCTCCCCGCCACATTCGCATCGCCAAGCTTCCAATCGGTCGCCGTGGTGATTGTCGTCGTCACCCTGGCGACTACCGCGACGATCAGCGAGTTTGCCGGCAGCAGGTTTGCCGAGGTGTCCGTCGTTGCGCCTCCTGTCGATAGCGTCACCAGCTCGGAGATCGACTTGATCGCCACGGTTTCACCGCTTGAGCCATTGACCTGAAGCGACGTGCCGGAGAGCGCCGCGCCAAGATTGGTAGTGATCGCCACCGCCGGCCCTTTGTAAGCCATCAGCTTCAGCGTGTAGGTGAAGGTCGGCGTCGAAGTGCCTCCCACCGTGCCGACGGCGCGCACGAAGGGCAACGGCGCGCGTGTTGCGGCAACGACCTGGTTGCTGGTCGAGCCGGTCACCTGCGTGAAGCTGAACAGGTCGAACCAGGGCGAATTGCCATCCGCCGAATCCTGAAATTTCACATCCAGAGTCGGCGACGAGCCGGCATTGGCCGTCACATCAAGGAAGCCGACGAAGCCATCGGCGTCAAGAATCGAGAAGGTCGAACTGGTTGTCGTGCCCCTGGCCGCCGACGCGAAGACCGTGCGGACGATCTTGGTGAATGCCGACTGCTGCGCCTCCACGCGGGGCGCAAGCGGCGGGGTCATCAACGCGAGCGTAAGCAGCGGCAGCAGGATCAATCGGAAAAGGTTCTTCAATTTCATGTTCATGGTTCCTCCAATGAGTCGCGTGAAGTGGAGGGGAGGCCGTGCGACCTCCCCGTTGCCCGTCACTGCCGCGCTTAGTTCGACGCGGTCGGCAGGTTGTCGGTCGACAGGCCCTTGAGGAAGCCGCTCGACAGGATGTCTTTGTTGGCGATGTCGGCGAGCGTCGCCATGAAATAGACGTACTCCCACTTGAAGGAGCCGTTGCCTGACGAGTCGTAGGCCGGCACCATGTACAGCGTCTGGCCATTATCATCAATAATGCCCGGTTGCTTGGCCATCAGCTTGCGGAAGCTATCGCGCTGCAACAGGTCCATGATGTCCGGCGGGCAGTCCACGTCAGGCAGCATCTGCCGCCCGTTGTGTTCGAGCACTTGCCAGCCCAGGTCGAGCTTCACGTCCGTCCCGGCAAACTGCTTCATCACCTTCGTGTCAGTGTTGTAGCCCAGGGTGCGGTAGGCATAGATCTGCGTCGGGCTGGTTAGCCAGAACAAGGAAGCCATGTTGTGCTGCGTGCCTTTCGCAAAGATCACCTTGGTCTCAAGCCAGTCCATCAGCGCCACGGTCAGCGGCCCATTCCGCGCGTCCTTGATCGGTGGCACGATAGTGTCCGAATAAGTGGTGCGCGAAAGATTCTGATAGGTGCCGGTGTTGTTGCCGTGATAACCCAGGCCGTGAATGTTCAGCCCCCATGAGCCGTCCATCACCACCGAGCCGCCGGCCTGGATGGTCGTCGCGCTGATCACGTCGGAAGTCGCCGCGCCTTCATCAACTGAGAAGCCCACGGTGGCTGTAGACTTGGCATTGGTGACCGCGTAGAAAGTCGAGTAGGCGAGGCCGCCCACGGTGATCGTGCGCTTGGTGCCGGCTGCCGGATCGACGATGTTGAAAGCGCCTCGCTTGTAGATGAGCTGGCTTCCGAGCGATCCGGACATCACCACATCGGCGGTGCCGGCGGGCGCGCCCTGCGCCGTGGCGAGCGATCCGTCGCCTGTGCCGTAGGCCAGGCGGTTGAGCGCCTTGGTGAAGACCTCGGAGTCTTCTTTCATCAGCGGCGTGAGCCCCTTGATGATCGAGTTGCGGTCGGTGTAGAGGACCTGGCCGGTGAGCCGGCGCGCCAGTGTGAAGGTCGCATAGGTAACCTTCATGCGCCTTTTCTTCGACGTGGAGCCGCGCGGCATCACGCCGCCGTCGCCGATGGCGGCCATCGACGGATTCGGCTCCAGGTAGACGGCCCATTCCATCCCCTTGTCGTGAACGAATTCCGCTTCGGCATCAGGCCATAGATTCCAGAGCACCGAGCCGACTTCAAACTGCATGTAGACGCGCCCGTCAAAGATCTCGCGCATGACGTTCTGCGCCTCTGCGGTGTCGTACTTCTGCTGAGCCATAAGGTTTGCCCCCCAAACAATGCAAATGCCTGTCGCCTTAACCGGAGCGGGCGTTAGCCTCGGCGATCATCTCGCCAGTGTCCCAGATATTGCTGGTCTTCTTCTGGGGCGGCTCGATGGGCGCGGCTACGCCACTCGACCCGGTTACGACTTTGCGTTCGCCTGCTTTTGCCAGAGTCTGTTGATCCACCTGACTCTGCGCACCGTACACCTTCTCGAAGTGCTTGATGTGGCGCTTGGTCGTTTCGTCAACCTTTTCTTTCAGCTCACGAATTTTCTCGACCACGCCCTTCGCCGCTTTGTTGGCCCTGAGCTTATCGCCGGCAAGCATCGCTTGTTGGTACTCAACGACGTGAGCGCCGTGGATCTCCCGGTAAAGCGCCCTGGCTTCCTGGTTGTTTTCGAGTTCGCGCACCACCCGCGCCTCGATGTCGGCGCGGATCATCGCGTTCTCGGACTCAGCCTTTTGCGGATCGACTTCGGTGCTGAACCTCACCGGCGCGATCAGCGTCTTCATCGGGCCGAAGACGCGGCCATTCAGATCGGCGGTGCGCTCTTCGACGCGTTCTCGATCCTCTCGCTCGCGGCGCTGCTGCTCGGTTTCGCGGTACTTATTAAGGTCGGCCATCTGCGCTTCGAGCACATCGAGCCGTTTCAATCTTGCCTGTACAGATGGCGGCAGGGTTGTGAGGTCTTCGTCGCCGGCAGGCGGGTCGGCGTCGGATTCCTCATAGCCGGTTCTTCGTGGCGGATCATCATCGGTGTCGCCGGGTCGGGCATTCAAAAGAGACAGTACTCGCTGGCGAACCTCCGGGTCTTTGATGGTGTCGGGACGCTCCAAGGCGCGCGCGATCAACCAGTCGTTATGACGATTGATCACTGCCCATGCCACCGACTCATAAGCATCCTGGCCGCGCTCTGCGGTAATCGTGTCAAGAACCGCATCGCCATTGACTTCATTAGCAAGTAATGGCGCTGCAACGCTCTTCACCAGGTCAAGGCCGCCGAGGGTTTCAACTTCATCAACGACGGGCTTGTATCTCTCTCGGATGTCCGTTTCGAGACCCTCGCCCCACGTCCGCACCCTGGCGAGGTTCGTTGTGGTCTTCGGGTCATCTTCGACGACAGCTTCTGGTTGCGGCGGCTCTTCACCTGTTTGCGCCGGCGCTGCGCTTTGTTCGCCTGTCTCAGTCGTTATCGTCTGAGCATGTTCCGGTGAATCGCCTACGGTTGCCTTGTCATCGTTGGGGGGCAACGACGCATCAGGCGGCGGCGCGGCAGGCTGGTCGAGCCTGCCGGCCTCTTCGAGTATCTCCCCCAGATCGAACGGATTTGGCATAAATTTCCTCTCAGCTTGGTGACGCGGTTGCTTCCGCGCGAGTGTCATTCACGCGGCGAGAGTGTAAGGGGAAGGTCAAGAGGCAAAGGGTAAAAACGTCCCGGTCTCCCGGCGCACAGTCCTCTTCCCTGGATCAGTCAGAAAATCAAACCGTGTAATAGATCGTTATGCGAATGTGATCGACGCTGAACGCGGTGTTCAGCGCCGTCCGCCTGAAGGCGATAGCGACTCCGAAACCAGGGTCGCTGACATCAACGGGGCGAAGCGTGCTGCCCCAGCGGTCAACCGCAGAGCCGAGGAGTCGATAACTTTCAGTGCTGGTTATCGTCTGTGGCAACACATTCGTATCGCTCGGCGCGGTGCCAATAACAATCTCGCCCGCTATTACCAGAGCGGCCTCGCTCAGTCGGCCTACTGAACCACATTTGCATTCCACTTCGACCAGCACGCCGTTGATGTCCGCCTGGTCTGGAATTGTGAATCCGAATCCGGTGGCCGCTAGAAAAAGAGTCTGGGGATCAATCGAAGTCACGGTGCCACTGACCGTATAGGTATCATCAGACGCTTCGGCATTTTCGGGATTAGTCCAGTGAATCGAGCCGTCCAGCTCATCCTCGACGACCTGGCTCGGCGAATGCGGGCCGCCTACCTGCGGCCCGCTGAGCGCAGCCGCTGGCGCTTTCATTCCGCTGGCGATGCTAATGCCGATCATCAATACACTCCAAGGATGTCGGCGGCGGTCGTCCCCGTGGCAAACACCCGTGTCGCGCGAATCGGGTGGATTATCCCAGCAGCAAGCCCCTTGAAGGTAACGGTGTCGCCGCCGGCGGTCGTCAGCTTAACATCGCCCGCTGTACCGAGGTACAGTCCGCGAGTGACAACGGCAAGGTCATCGTCATTGCTAGCTGCTATTGCGAAGGCGTGCTTAACCGGGAAGAGCATCGAAACGCCCGCCTGGCCTGAGTTTTCGGGAGTCTTGTCAACTGCTGACATATGGTTTCTCCATTTCCAAATCGGTCACTTCGCCGTGGGACTCGCACCTGCCTGCTGCTGGCCAGCCGAGCGAGTCGGCAAATGCCTTTGCTGCCTGCCGGCATTGGCCGCAGGAGAAGAGCTTCCCTGCTTTCCGCTGCCTGGCTTGCCATCACCTTTACCTTGCGCCTGGCGCTCGGCATCTGCGTTGGCCTGCGCTTCTTGCAGGGCCATCTGCGCGGCCTGCGCTTCAATCGCCTTCTCGCCCATGAACTGCTGCACCTTCACCTTGTTGTCGACGTGCGCCATGATGTGCGCCTCTAGTGCCGCCCACATCACCGGGCGGCACTTCATTCCCTGGTCGGTCTTGCGCCACTCGACGATGGTCTGGATATGCACGTCGTCGTTATCGACGATGAACTCCGGCTTGATCTTGCTGGCCAGGAACTGCACAACCATCGGATGCGGCATGGGCTCTTGCGATGTGGAGCCATCCGGCAGCGGCATCCCTGGCGGCAACTGCTCCGGTATGCCCTGCGCCGCGAAAGCCTCAAGAACGTGCGGCAACATATCCTCAAGCTGCTTGATCTCCAGGCGTTGCTTGCGATAGTCGGGCGCTACGTCGCCGGCGTCGAATGACAGACCGTACTGTTCGAGCAAGTAATTGAACAGCTTCGGCTGGCTGCGCACCGGATCAGAGAAGATGCCGCCGGGCAAGCTGCCCCAGTTGCCCGCGTCGATGATCGTCGCGCGCTGGTCGGCAACCGACTGCACCTCGGAGGAGCCAGGCACTTCCCATAGCTCGAAATCCCCCTGGATGTCAGAGCGACCGAACCACTGGCCTTCCTGGTCATCATACTGACCGCCCATGAAGTGGTACTGTACGCCCACCCAGTTCTTCTGTTTCTCCCGCAGAACAATCTCAGTGGTGTGCATGTCGGCTTCGGCTTTGAGGTCGAGCGTCGGGCCGTGCAGAATGTTGTTCTGGTCGCGCAGGATGGCTGTCCGCGTCGCCGGCTCCGAACGCCCGCCGCTGTCGCCGACGAAGGCATCGAAGGCTGAGAACTGATGCTGCATGTTGGATTGCTTCTTCTCGATGAAAGCCGGCAGATCGGGGGTCGCGCCGCCGCCAGGCGATTCCCAGATGTACTCGCCTGGCCGGTCATCTTCCTGCGCGTTCTGCAACTCCATCAGGTCGCGCGGTGAGCCGGTGATGTCTTCGGCGTTGTACTTGAGAGGATTGTAAGCCGTCTTACGCGAGGCGTGGTGCATCAGGATTTCATACCAAAGGGATTCAGCCTCATTGAGCTGTTCATTCTGAGATACCGCGTCGTCCTGGCCGCGCCCCCACACGGAGTTAGGCACGATGTCGAAGCGCCCATGCACCCACCAGTCGTTTTTGTCTTCGGCGCGCTCCTGAACGATCTGGTTGCCGATGCGTCCTAGGTACATGCCATCCGGGTACAGCTCGCGAAGTTGTGTCTTCGTGGGAAACTCAACGTCGCCGGCGACCTCATCTGGCGTGATGTAGAAGCTGTACATCGCCGGCGCAAGCCAGGCTTCCTCGAATTCGACCATGTCGTGATAGGAATCGTTGAATACCGAATAGGAGCCGCCGCCGTTGGATGCTTCAAGCGAGCGCTGATACATCAGGATCAGGTCGCTTGAGGCGGTAGAGCGCGACATCTCAGCGAAGGGGAAATGGTCTTCGAGAACTTCCTGTAGGAACAAACGGCGGCGGATGAAGTAAGGCGAGGTCTCGAAGAATCTGCTATGCAGGTGCAGCTTGCCTTCCATCGGATCGACCGCATCTGCAATCAGGTCGCCTGAATCGATCTGCTGGTGGCCGGTGACGACATTCATCGATAGCGCCGGCAGGCCCATCTGATAGATGTCTTCCGAACCGCATGTCGGGCAGAGGCCGTTATCGAGTGGCGGGCGGGCCTGGCCGAGAGCTGCGCCGGCGGTCGTAAAGCCGCCGCCGGAGTTGGTCTCAGTCGGGCCGAAGGTGCCGCACTCGTTGCACTGGTAGCCTTCCTCTTCGCCGGCGATCTGGATCTGCTCGGTCTTCGGGATGAGCGCCGGCACGCCGCCTTTCATCGACCAGTTAAAATTGCGCAGGTAGTTGCCGGTGAGTTGCGAATACTTCGATTCCATCTGGCGATGCGATGCCTTCCAGCGCCTGCGCCACCAGTCCTTTTGCACGACATCGGCGACTTTGGCCGCGCCGACCAACTGCGGGTCGTCGGTGCGGGCGCGCACCTTGAACTGCGCCTGGGAACGCCCCGCCATCGCCGCGACCGAGCGTACGAAGAAACCATACTGGTTGTTCGCGTGGATCGGGTTGTCGGGATCAGGCGAGTTCGGCACCCAGAAGCCTGTGCGGTTGTCCCAGTGGCCGTCCTGATTGCCGAGATAGAAGTCGACATTGCGCTTCCAGACGCGGACGCGCTGAAGATCGACGTAGCGGTTTTCGGCGCGTATGCGGTCAAGCAGGGTGTTCAAGAACGTGCCGGGCTGGACGCCTTTGAAGCGGTCGGCGAGTCGTTGAAGGGTGGATTTGGCGCGCAGTCTCGCGTCAGGGCCGAGGGCGCGTCCGGCGGTCGTGCTGTTGATATTGGCTATGCCGGTTGACACGCGAAGAGTGTACGGGCGAGGTCAAGAGGAAACGCAGAGAGGCAAAGTAGAGATTGATTACCATTCACAGCAAAGGCCCTGATCTGCGGTTTCGAGGTGAAACCATGCCCAAAATGCGCGAGCCTTTGCTGCAAGGTGAGTGTAAGGGTTGGGTCAAGGGGAAGGAGAGGCGCGGCAATCTCACGATGTTGGCGGATTGGCGGCAGGTTCGAGTGTGGCGGGGTTGGAATGTTGCACATCAGACATATTCTTCCTCTTAAATACCACACTAAATCCCTGACCCGGCAACATCACACCAAAAAAAGTCCACTGGCGTTTGTCAGAGTCGTATCTAAATTCGTGGGTCGGAAACCAGGTATACACCTCGACTTCTATGTCACCCGGAACCTGTTCCAATAAGGTTAGAGTAATTGTTGGAAGAGGATCTGCGGAATTCGCAGTCGTTGGAGCAGGAACGACCATTTCCGGCATCACCAGGGTGTAGATACCTGGAATATTTATTATCTCATACCGTTTTATCTGTATTGTTGCAGGTTGTTTCTTGTCTAAATGTGGAAGCCTGATCCCATCCTTTCCTTCTAGGCTGAAACACCCCTTTTCAGTATCAATGATACTTATTAGATCAGCTCCTTTGTAAATCTTAGCTTGATGTTCACCAGGCTTAATTACTCCTATTTCTTCGAAGCGCGGGATCTTCTGATGGCCGTCCCGCATATGGTAGTCGAGATAATGCTTTACGCTTATAAGAGGATTTCCTGTCTTAAGCCCATAAAGCTCATAACTTGAGTCGGTCCACAGGACTGCCTGATTGATTGGCAGAGTAATGTCTTCCTCGCCTGAGAACTTCCCGTCAGGGAAAAGACGCATACTGAATTTTAGATTTCGGCGTAAGACCAATCTATGCAGCACCTCTCTATTGACTTCATCCCAAACCTCTTTAGTAATCTGCGTAGCCATTACTAACCCAAGTACCTCCTCAATCTTTTGGTGTTCGGCAGTTGTTCTGGTGCTCCATTCATACATGAATGAAACGATGCCTGCGACTATAAATGCGATTCCTATATCTCTGACGATTTCTTCCCAGCGGTGGTAATTTTCTGTGACCTCCTTAAACCAATGCCAAAGTTTAAGCAAATTGGGGGAAAGCAAAATTAGAATGCCAATCACAATGCCTACAATAGCAGCCCTCCAAACATCTTTGGGTACTCCAAAAAGCATTAGACTTTCTCCTTCGATAATGAACGATTCGATACATCTCTTGAAAGTAGGTGATATGTATCACAATTAGCAAGTCATATCAAATTAGAATTCCAACAGGTCACGATTGCATAATCAGGTCAAGGCTTGGTTATTCCAACTCGTGTTTCGTCCACTCGTGGTTAGGCTTGATCTGCGTGTGCAAGAAAGAGCCGATAGAGTCGGCTTCCATCATCTCGGTGTGCCTTTCCGGTGACACATCGGAATAGTGACCCTCTGTTGAGATAACACCATCCCGGTTTTTGAAGGCGACGTGTAGCTCGCGCTTCTCAGGGTCATAGCCAACGGAGTGGACGTGATTGCTTTCAACCGCTGTGCGTTGCATCTTGCCCTCCCTGCTCTTCCATAAACTCTTTCACTTCCCGCTGAATCTTCTCGAACATCTGATCGCCCACTTGCTGCCCGCGCTTTGCAGACCTGGCCATCGGCCCGCTGCGCGCCATTTCCTTCATCTGCGGCGTCGCGGTTGAAGGCTGCGGCCTGTTCTCGAATATTGGGAGCAGGCCGCTCTTCTGACCGACGCGATCAACGACGCGGGTGAAGGCTTTGAAGAGTTCCGCGTAATCGCCGCGCATCTGCTCCACCGCCGCCTCGTGCTTCTCTTCCAGCTTGTAGACTTCGCTGGCGTGATCCGAGCGTAGCGCCTCAAGCTCGGCGGCGTGCAGTTCGCGCTCGCGCCGGAGCTGCGCGGCGAGCAGCGGGTAATTAAATATGCGGGCCAAGATGTTCATCTGGAGCCGGGCTATTGAGTGACTGGCTTCTGGTCTGACACATTTGATAAAGCGTCAGAAGTGTCAGGCGCGGCCTTTGCCTCGCCGACCAAGGCGAGTTGGTCATCGGCATTTGCTTCAGGAGTATCACTCGCAGAATGCGCCGCCGGCTCGTCGCCGCTCGCGGTTTCAAGGCGGCGTGCCACATCGGGTGGATAAGCATCGCCAGGAATTTCGATCATTTCACCTGGCACCTGTACGGCTTCAGCATCAGCGCCAATCCGCGGGTCTGCGCAGCCGGGGCCGGTCTGCGTCTCATCCGCCAAGCTCATCGCATAGGCGACATCGCCGTGAACCGGCACGCTGGCCGCAAGCTCAAGCGGGATGCTATTGAGTTTGACGATGGTGCCGGTTTTCAGGAGAGGCAAATTCCAATCTTGATCGAAACCGGCGGGAGACTGCGGCGGGTTACTCGGCGCACCTTCGAGGCTGTTGTGATACTCCAGCGATTCCAGGTTGTCGTCGTAAGGCTCACCCGTGCAGCGCGACCTGATGCGCAGCGCCAGCTTATCCTCGCTGGCCACTTCATCCAGGTTGATCAGCACCGCAACGGGGACGAGGCCCAGCGCCACCGCCGCGCGCCGCCTGCCGTTTTCAATTGGCTCGCTGGTGATTCTCTGGTTGCCACCTTCTACAACCATTGACTCTGCGCAAAGTTGCTGCGCCAGCGCTTCAGCCAGCTCACGTAACAACACGGCCTGCTGATAATCATGCTCGTGGAACAGTTTCCGAACGGGTTGTGAACTCATAGAGGCTCCTCTGTTTCTTGGCATTCAAGTGCCGGTTTCCAAACCACGTAGTCGACGCCTTCAAGGTGGCGTCGGATTTTCCCCTGCCTCTCAAGCTCCAGGCAGGCTTCGTGCTTCATGCGTTGATCGGCATCGGAATCCAGGTAGGTCGTGATGCCGGTCCCAAGGTGAGGCAATAGTCGCCCTTCGATGAAAGCCAGAAGTTCGGCCAGCGCATCGGCACTTATCTTTGTTTCTTTTTCTTCCAATGCACCGCTTTCTTCGGTTTTGACTTGATGCCCCGCAGGGCAATGGTCACCTCGCGCGTCAGCCGGCGCTGCGCCAACTCTTCCTGCTCCCGCGCGCTCATCTGTAACCTACCATCGGCGTCAAGCTGTGGGCGCAGGTTCTCCTGACGCAGGTGCTCAGGCAACTGCTCCTCGAAATCCTCTTCCGTTGTCTTGTTGGCAGGCGACGGCCCCCAGATGCGGCAGAGGTAGCGGTCATCATCGATGCGGTCATCGTCACGCTTGAACGGCTTGCGCGCCGCCACCGGCTTATCCTTCTCGGTCGCCGGGTAGTGATAGAGCGGGTACTCGCGGCGCGCCTCCTTCTGGCCGCCGAGGCTGGTCTTTGCCGGCGGCCGATAGAGGCGCTCGCCATCCGCCAGCAGCTCGCCCTCATCCTTGTTGACGATCAGCACATAGCGCGTCCTGCCGATCAAATGCTCGCCATCGTGGGTCGCCTTACAGACCTTGCATTCGTGTTCAGGTACATACGCTTGCACTGCCTTAGGGTCGGTAGTGCGCGGGTCGATCACGAAGGGGTTGGCTTCGGGCAGCGCCGTCATCAGCGCTCGCATCTCTGAGATGCCGGCGTTGGCCTGTGGCTTCTTGATGCGCTTGAAGCGGATCGGGTAGCGCTTGCAAGTATAGCGATAAGTGCGCTGCTCGCTCTCGCCCTCCTGGGAGATCTGCGAGACCGTCATGCGTTCGCCTTCTTTGAGGGGCGTTTCAAATTGCTGGATGCCATCCTCGACAACATTGCCCTGCTCGTCGCGACGGCCCTCGCCGATCCACTCGACCGGCCAATCAGTGGGCGCAACGAACTCGCGGTAGGCGAAGATAGTGTCGGCGAACGGATCATCCTTGCGCGGGCGCGTGTACCAAGCCGTGACGTTCAGGTGGTCTTCAGTCGTGCCCACGTCTTGTAGGCGGGCGAGATTCCATGTCCTGGGAATGTGATCGACCCCATAGACGCGCTTGAAGTCCTCCCAGGTGATGATGCTGAGAATATCATCCCACATCGTCAGGATGCGGCCAGGCTGCGAGGCTTTGTAGTCACGATCAACTTCGGAGGCGATCTGCTCCGGAGTCATCGGCTTGCCGCCGTAGCCGTATGGCAGCGCATCATACCAGCGCTCGTCTTTCCAGGGATGCTCGTGCCAATCCATCACGAAGACGTTGGCGCGGCCAGAATGCCGCTCGTCGGCGTAGGCGTTGAACATGCCGTCGGGCGTGCCGAGTTTGAAGAATGACCTGGTCGTCTGCGACAGCGCCTTGTCCTGGGGATAGCCGCCGAAGGGCCAGGTCGGAAATTCATCGGCGAGCACAACCGTGGCGCGGCGCTGCCGGCCTACCCTGGCGGTCGGTGGCGACCCGGTGATCACCGCGCTATTCTCCGGGTTGGCGATGTTCATATACGGCATGTCGCGGTCGAGGCTGAAGCCCTTCGGTAGCATCCAGGAAGGCAGCAGGCGCATTTGAAAGCGCGCTTTTTCAAACAGGGTGTCGGGATCCTTCTTCGAGTCGATCAGGTCTTCGGTTGCTGAGGTAAGCAATGCCGAGAAGCCGTCCTTGAAACGCCACTGCTTGATCGCCCAGCAGATGAAGCCCACCGTCGCGCCGGCGTCGCGGCATTTTTCGATCAGGCCGCTGGTGCGCCGGTTGAATGCCGTATCCTCGATCCAGCGCAGGTAGCGCTCCTGGAAGGTGAAGGGGTAGAAGGGCATCACCGCCAGGGGCGAGTCTTCGCGCGGATCGTAACCCCAGGCGTAATACCTGAACCAGCGTAGCGTGCCTTCGATGCCGTTGCTGCACAGATCGAACTCTTCTTCGTAATCCCCGGATTGTTTGAGCGTGGCGAGGTGTTCGAGTCGCTTCTCGGCGATGCGCGCGGCGCGCGTCAGTTGCGCATTGACCAACTCAAATTGATACCAGCGGAACTGACGCTCGATGTCAGACTGCGCCGCATCGATCAGCTTGCGGATCTTCTCCTGCTCCGGCTCGATCAGCGCCTCGGCAGCAAGGCAGGATTGTAGCGCCGCGTACAGGCGTTCATCTGGGTCGAAGGCTTTCTCGCGCAGCAAGGGCTTATTTGCCTGTGCCCTTCGCAGGCCGCGAATCGCTGGCTGTACCAGCATCGAGTCGGATGGTTCCCCATCGCCGTTCGACAGCCTGGCAAAGCTGGGTACACATATCCCCATCGGTTATCACTTCCTGCGCCGCCCGGAAAACCTCATAGCCCAGTTGCTCGATCACCCGGTTGAGCGTTCCGAGGCTTACCGTCGTCGAGGCTTTCATTTTCTGCACGCGCTCGACCATCGCCCCGACGCGATCAACCAGAGTGCTGATTGAGGCAAAATCGGGAAGTTGTTTCGGCTTGGGATTGGGATTCTCCGCGCTTGCAAAAGAATCATGCCAAGCGAGCAGGGCACCATCGGGGCCATAGATTTCATTCCAGCGATTGCACAGGTCCTCGGTGATGGCGCGCAGCAAGGCGACTTCCGGCAGCAGATCGAGCGGGTCCGGATCGGCTTTGAACCGCGCTATCGCGTCTTGCAGATCGACGCGTTCAATGCCGGAATAGCGCCCATGCCGGATTGGATTTGAACCGCCATGCAGCTTGCACTTGCCTGTGCCGGGATGATCGGTTCCCCAGCCGGCAGCCTGTGTGCAAAGCTCGTCAACGCCGTGCTTCTTGCCGCCGCATTTCGCCGCCGCTGGCTTCTTCGCCTTCTTTTTCTTGCTTACCGTCATGAGCGACCTAAGGATGGACAACCGTCATGAGCGACCGATTCGGATTATCAGACGTGGATTCACTTCGGTTTCGCTTCAGATCCTTGCTGCTTCTTCAGCGTGAAGAAGATGCGCGACTGGCGCTCATCGATGTTGACCTCGTACTTCTCCGGATCAACGCCGAGCGCCCTCATAAAGCCGTCGAGCATGGCTTTCTTGCCTTGCTCCTGCTTGTCGGCTTGCAGATCGGCAAGTACAGCGTTGGCGCGCAAGGCTTCGGCGCGGTTGCGGGCCGACTCGATCTGGGTGAGTGTGAGCGCGTATTCAAGGATTTGCTCCTTGGTCGCCTGGATGACTTCAGGCGGCGTAGCCTTGGCAGGAGGCTGCTGCTGCCCGAAAGCGGTGAATGAGAGCACCAGAACCGTGATAGCGAGCTTTATGATCATAAATCCCCTTTCAGGATTGGTATGGTTATTTCCAAACCGGAACCCAGACAGTCGCACCGCTCGAATCCTGCATCTTCATCCAGCCGTTCTGCGCTGCCGTCGTCGGCCCGCCGGTGCCGCCGATGAAGTTGGTGCCGAACGCGGGCGTTGAGCCGCCCGTGGCAGTGATCAGCGCGGTCGTAGTCTTGAATACTGGACTTTCAACCGACGTGCCGACGTAGATGGTTCGCGGCTTATTGCCGCCCGACAGGCCGATGTCATTGGCATTGTTGGTAAAGGCGATGAAGTGACCGCTACTGTTTAGTTGCCAGTATTCGGTATTGGCGACTCTGAAGCCCACCGCTGTCGTGCCGTTGAAGATGGTCTCCTGCAAGGCCGGCTCATAAAGGATTGCATAGTTTGAGGTCGTCGGGACTGAAGAGGCAAGCGGGCCGAACCAGAGGCCAGCATAGGTGGTATCGCCGTCGGCAAAACCAATCCTCACCTTGTTGGTGTAGTTATTGTTCGCGGTGAAATTCGCACCGCTGAAGACATGCCTGCCGTCCTTATCGAGCATCACCTGGTTGCTGGCGTTCATGCCGAGCAAACGGTAGTCATTGGTGCCATCGGTCGCCGTGATGTAGGACGGGCGAATCAAACGCAGGGGCATGACGGTCTTCGTCAGCGACTTTCCTGAAGCCGTCGAGCCTGCGAAATTCGTAGTAAGAGTTAAAGAGGTATCCGATACCGGCGTGCTCGCCACCTCGTACCAGGTGACGCCGTCATCAGCCAGAGTGACCTGGTCGCCGCCAACAAATTCCTTAGTGAACTTGGTGCCGCTGCCGGTGATGGTCGCCGAGCCGTTAGTCACGGTGACTGTACCTGTAGGCCCGAAAAGCCCGTCGGAGTTATCGATGATGTAGCGCCTGACGGAATCGCGCTTCGGTTTGATGCCAATCGAGAAAGAAGTTGGCAGCGGCGCTTCAAGCTGAATGCCGAGCGAGCTTTCGGCGTTGCCGCCGGCGGCGACATTCAAGGAGATCAGGCTGTTGAGGCTCGCCCCGTTCAGGTCGCCGTCGATGCCGCTGTTGTTCACCGATTCAGTCTGCAATGCTACAGCGCGAACGCCGCTGACGATCCGCTCGACCATCATGACGTTGTAGCCATAAACATTCACCCCGCCTGGGATGTTGGTCGGACTGAGAACCACATGCGATTTGATGCCGTGGTTGTTGTAATCGCCGGCGGCAAAGCCGGTCATGTCCTGGGACACCCGGTTCAAGAACCCGGCGATGTAGGTGTCGCCAGGTCCGGAGATCTTGTTGAAACCGAATTCGTAGCCAAACACCCCAACGCCGAGGCTGCCGCCGCTGCGCGAGGTCTGAAAGACCATCGAGGGGTTGCCGCTGTTGATCGGCGAGCCGACAGTCGAATCCGCGCCTTGCGCCATCAGCGCCATGGCTCCAGTATTCGCCCAGCCAGTATCGTTCACCGTGGCATTCTGAAATCTCAGCAGCGCCGGCATCAGCGCTGGATTTGCACCCGTCGAGCGCTTGAGTGTCTTGCCGCCCGTGCCGCTGAACAAAACGATCTCCGAATCCGTCGACGAGCTAGTATTGGTGCTCGCATCGCCGCCCGCTCCGGAGCCGTTGCTTGCGGCGGTAACTCTGCCCTTCGCGTCTACGGTGATGTTGGCGTTGGTGAATGAGCCTACGTTGCTGTTCACCGTCGCTAGGGTAAAGGAGGTGCTACCCGGTCCGCTCGCCGAGCCGTCACCGGTGAGCCCGGTGAGATAGTTGCCGACCGACTGTTTGCCGGCCAACGCGCTGGCCAGGTCGCTCTGGCTGCCGAGCGTGCCGATGATCTGTCCCCACTGGCCGCCAGTGGGGACGCCCCAGCGAATGCCGAGCGCCTGCGTCGAGTCGGCTATCGGCACCTGGCCATTACTGCCTACCGGAAGCCGCGTGCTGCTGCTGCCGAAGACATAAAGGTCGCCTTTGGTCGTCAGGGGAGCAAGCCCCGCAACAAGTTGGAGTATCTGTGTGCGGTTGAAGGTCACGCCATCGATGTGCGGCACGCTCGTGGCATTAAAGATGATTATGTCTGCCCATGTGGTTGTGACAGGCTGAGCGGGAACGGAAAACGTCGAAAGACCATCAAAGGATTTTATCTGCTGCCCCTGCGCCGTGTAGAACCATGCGCTGTATTTCGCATCACTTCCAACAAGCGCATCGGACAGGCTATCAATGGTAGTGAGAGGAATCGTAAGGATGCCGCCCGCGACGGAACAGGTGATGTCTGCATACACCGGCCCGCCGTTCTGTACACTCCCGGCGATCAGAGTGTGCTTATCGCTTGTAACAACCACCTTATTTACATAGATGCGCAGGTGCGGATTTGTGGCTGAATTCTGCCAGTTGCCGATTGTAGTGCTGGTTATGGTGACCTGTGCGGCCTGTACCGCTGCCGTGGCCGAGAAGAGAAGAAAAAGGATTGTCGCGAGTTGAAAGAAACGTTTCACTGTTCCGCGCCTCCTAAGGTGAATTGGCGCAGAGAGTGTAAGCAGAGGGTCAAGGGGCCGTATAAGACGGACGCTTAGACCGATGCGCTGAAGCGGCGCTTGCGCAGTTTGCCGGCTTCAGGCGCGCCGCCGCGCTTGCGGCTGCCGGTGACGGCCTCGTGGCCGCGCTCGATCTCGCGCAGATCGGCGAGCTGCTCATCCTCGGCTTTGCTGACCACTGAGGGGTTTTTACGCCACGGATGCTCCTTGCGGCGCTCTCGTCGCTCGGCTGGAGTTGCCTTCTGTTTTTTAAACAGATTCGATAGTGTCGATTTTGCCAATGCCCATCTCCCAACGGAACTTGCCAATTACAATGCGGAGAGTGTAAGGGCGCGGTCAAGTGGGGTTTTGCTATGTTGTAGAATTGCGCCTATGGCATATCGATCAGTATTGATCACTCAACCGAGCTATCACGGTGTCAGAACCTGTGATGTGTGTAAGGCAGATATAGACAAGGTTGTAGAAGGGGCGACCAGCACTGGCTACGTTAGTACGAATCAGGAATGGTACGATCTCACGGTCATATCACCCCTCGGCGACGAAGAAAATCAGCAACTCGATATATGCTCGCTGGCCTGCTTGACGAAGTGGTTAGCAGAGTACAAGGCAAGATACCCCGGCTTGGAGTAGACATGGGGGTTCTGGACTTTCTATTCGGCGGACATCAATATTCCAACCTGCGACCCGGAGAACCATGCTCGCCGGGCTGCCAAGGGCACATCGCTCATCCTTGTGAGAAGTGCGGAAGAATCGCAGCGGGACTCATATCGACAGAAAGCAACTCGCCGAAAGAAAGAGACGCAGAGGAAAGTAGATGAAAGCATCAGAACTTATCAAGAATCTGGAATCGCTGATTGCCCAGTTCGGCGATGCCGAGGTTCACGCCTTTCCGGGTTGGGATACGAGCTATCCTGTCTCCCCCGAAACCATTGACTATTACACCGGTGACATCACCGGCGGTGAACCATATATACTTATCACAGGCCAGGCTCCCGAATAATCACGGCTCGCGTAGCGCCTGCTCGCGGAGTCCGGGGTGAATGCGTCGGTTATGTTTATGGCAGATACTTCTTCGCCCTCTGCTGTAACTGCTTCGCTTTCGCATCGGGAAGATTGTCAAGGGAGTCCTCTGCGTCGTCCAATATCGGCACGAGCAGCTTTCTTTCTTCCGTCGTCGCCTTATCCAGCACGTTCAGCTTTTGCTCATAAGAGAGGCGCTTAAAGCCAGCCTCCAGCGGCGACATCTCAGCATGATCCTGCGCGCGGTCGACATCGTCATCGGTCACCACGCCGGAGCGGATCAGCTCATCTGACCGCTTGCCCATCGGCACATTATTGCGAAAGCCCTTTTCCAGCTCACGCATCGCCTGACGCTTCGCCATCTGTTCTTTGGTGACGACACCAGACGGCAGGCGGTCGCCCACATAGGAGCGAGTGAGCGCCAGCGCTGGCGACTCATCGACGCTGGCCGGCGCACTCTTAATGCCGAAGACGCCAGCGACCTGCCGCCCCGTACCTTGCCCCTGCTCTTTTGACTTCTGAATATTTTGCACCGAGATGGGCAGGACTTGCTTGCCGAGATAGCCGGCCACATCTTTGGCCTGCTGCATGATCGAATCTTCCGGATTGCGGATCTGCACATTCTGGAAATCCGCGTTGCGCACAACCAGATCGTTGAACAGATGCAGCGCCGGCGAGATTTTATGCGTCGCTGTTTTGCCCGGCGCGGTGAGCCAGTTGTAAGCCTCGCTGGCATAGGTTGGGAATGCGATGCGCTCAGGCTGGCCATTGTCGAGTGTGCCGCCGGTGCGCGGGAAAAAGTAATCCTTCGCACCCTTCGGTTTCTCGCTGGTCATCAGAGCCGTCGTGATGCCGCCGGCAATGCCGGTCAGCAGCGTCATGCCCATCACGTAGCCGGCCCGGTCGGAGATCGGCGCGTTGCCGACCGTCGAGCGATTGGCTACCGCGCGCACGATCCGGGCCGGAGCCGCCGCCGTCTCAGCCGCCGCGCCACCGAGAGCGCGCAACGTGCCATACTGCCAACCGAAGCGCCCGATGGTCGATTTGAGGACGTCTTTCACCGCGTTGTTAGCGAAAGAGTTGTCATAGACCACCTGGCCGAACATATCATCGACAATATCCCACTGCTTCGAGAGCGCGCCGCGTTGCGCATCCTCAGAGGCGCTGGGGCCGAGCCGGTCAAGCTCAAGCATGGCGCGCTTGGCAAAAGCGGCGGCTTTCAGACGCGGCACCAGCCCGCCGAGAATCGGCGCGGTGCCCACCTCCATCACCGCGCCGAGCGAATTCTTGATTGCTTTCGGATAGTCGCCGGCTCTCACCGCCTCGACGAATGATTTGCGGAAATTGGTTTGAAAGGCGCGATCCTCGCCCGGCCTGCCGCCAGCCTTCATTGTCGCATCGACCATGCGGGCAATCGCCGGCGGCTGACTCCCCGGCCTGTTGTATTCGGCGATGATCTTATGACCGAGCCGCACATCGAGCACCGGAGCAACCGGGATCTTGGCGGCTTCCACGGCAGCGCGGCCAAGCCTGCCAGCCTGCGCATGTTGCAGCGCGTTGTTGAACTGGCCGAACATCGATTGCAGACCGGTAAAGGAACCATGAAAAGCCGACCAGCCGAGCGTGAACATATTCATCCAGTTGTTTGACCGATTCAAACCTCTGAAGCCAGCGCCGAGAAGGTCATCGCGGCTTTTGATGTCCGGGCTCAGCCAGGCATTGACCACCCGCGCCGCATCATCGGGCATGTGATAGGAGCCGGCACTGTCGCCGGTCTTCGTACTGATGCGCGGATCGACTTCGACCCAATCCGCATGCAGCGGCCCCTTGCCTGGCGGCACGAATTCGGCCAGGCCCTTGCTCTGCATCTCACCCATGAAATCTTGGCCGAACCTGAAGCGCCGCGCCGTGTCATAATGCCAGAGCGCCACGTCAACCGGATTGGTTGATTTCGGTTTCAAGCCAGCCGCCAGCCCGTCCTTCACGGTCGGCGGATCGGTGCGCGGGTGCGTTTGAAACCAGCGATCAGTAAACTGCCGCGCCGCCTCCGAATCAGTCCAGAAGGTGCTTAGATAATCCGTAGCGAATCTCACTTGCTGGCGCGCGGGCAGCCGCCGTACTTCCGCATCATAGGCATTGCGCAGGGTGTCATGCGCCGCTTGCAGTTCAGGCGTCGGCTGTGGCTGGCGATTCTGTAGCCGGTCGAGAAAGTCTACCTGATCCCGCTCCGGCATCTTCAGGAAAGCATTGCGCAGGCTGTGCAGTCCTGACTCCGCTGCCTTCACGTCTCTTTCATACGCGCCGCGATTCGCCCTGATCGCATTGCCGGTGACGCCAGCCCGGTCGCTGAGCGTATCCGGGGCAAAGAGCTTGCGCACGTCGGCGTTGATCTTGCGCACCAAAGGAGCCATGCCCAGCGTGAGCAGATCGAGGCTCACCGCACCCTTTTGATTCTCCAGCGCCCGCGCCGTCTTCTCGCGTAAGTGGTCTATGTCGCCGGCGTCGGCTTCATCGCCAGCGGCAAACCCTCTCACCGTATCCCAGACGTTGCGCAGCAGCGGCTTTACACGCTCGCCGAGGCGATCCACCATCTGCTTTGACCAGGAGGCGAAGTCTTTTGCCGAGCGCGCCAGGTCATAACCGAGCACTGCTGCCGCCTTCATTGCGCGATCAGCATTGACGCCGAAAGACAGCTCATTCGACCGCTCGCCCAGGTCAGTGCGCCACTCGACGATTTGCGGGTGATCATCGCCGCGCCCGCCAAGCTCGACATTGCGGCTGACTCTTTCCTTTGCCGCCACGCGCGCCTTGTCGAGCTTGGCAATGGTCTCATCCGGCAGGTCACGCTCCAGCGCCCAATCGCGTAGCTCGTCAGGCGACACGCGCGAAAGGCTGGGCCGTTCGCCGGGTATCTCCGGCGCAAGCACATCACGGAGCTTGCTGTGGACTTCGCTGGACTTCGCGGATTCGGGCAGGCCGAGCGCCAGCTTTACGGCAGGGTCATTGAAGAACTGCCCGCCCTCTTGCCTGTGTAAGAAGTGATGAAAGTAGCCATGCTCCGTCTGCTTCGGAGGTTCGGCAAGTTTAGACTTGGACGTGTAGTCAGGAGGCCCGGCGAATTGGCCGGCATCGTCGCGCGGCTGAAGTTGGGAATGGTGGGTTACATCACTTTGCGGCTGGCCAGCTTCGCCCGGCTCACCACGCGCTGGCGCTGCTGCTGATTGTGCAGGACTCGCAGCAGTGTTTGTTTCGCCGGCGGCGTCAGTACGGTGTTCTCGGCTATACGCAAGGGTTTCGCTGATGAAGTCTTCGGGGATGCCATATCGCTGCGCTGTTTCATAGAAGGCCCTCTCATCGGCTGCTGTCGCGTCAGGCTCATGCAGACGATTCAACCACCGGGCGAATTCGGGATCATTCGCCGCGTCAGAGATTCTATCATAATTCGCGCGGCCTGACTCATCTGCCTTCGATAAATATTCATGCTCCGACGCCGCCAGGTCATCGTCAATCTGCCGCTGGCGCGCTTCGTCTTGCTGCGAGTAGGTCTTTTGCCCCGCCGCGTCGCGCTCGACGGTTTCAAGCATATCGCTAATGGTTGCATCCTCTGGCAAGTACCCGGCTTCAACCATCGCTTCGCGCATCTTGTCCGGCGGCAGGCCGCGCGATCTGCTTCTCGACACAAGCCCGGTTGTTTCTGCTTCTTTGGGATTCAATCGACGGGTTTCGCCACTGTACATTTCATCGTACTGGATGCCGCCGCGCTCTCTCACAAACTGTGAGGCTGACTGCGGCCCGGATTCATCGCCGACCGTCAACCCTTTAGCTCTGGCCTGCTTGCGCAGATCGGCAAGAACGTTGCGCGCTTCTGATTGGCTCAACTCAGCAGCGCTCTTGCCGTACTGCTGGCGTGTGAGCGATTCGACCCTATCGCGGCCCAGCGCATCGGCCAGTTGCCCAAGGCTTGCTCGCTGATCGTCGCTCATTCGTGGCGCAGCGGCGCGCGCCAGCTCATCAGCCGTTGATAGCTTGCCCGTCGCCGGTCGCACATCACCAGGTTCAAGCGTGCGCATCTGCCCATCAGCCATCTGCACGCGCACCTTGCCAAACGGCGTGCTACTGACCGCGCCGGTCACCGTGCGGCCATTCAATTCAAATTCTACCCGCTTGCCCTTGTAGAAACTCTCATCACGCGCAGCTTGTGCCGCCTGCTCTTTGCCAGTCAATTCGCCGGTGATTTGCCGCTTGGCCGTAGCAAATTCAAACCCCGCTTGTTTTCTCAGCGCCGCGCCGCGTTCACCGCCGGCGCGCTTGGCAAGCTCGATCTGCCGATCATATCTCCCCTGCGCTTCATCAAGGGCGGCGATCTTCTCCGGGTCTGTCAATGTAACCTGCTTATCATTCACACTGACGACGCGCTCGTTTTGCCTGCCAGAGGCAGCTTGGGCGGGGCTCCGGGCGTCTGCGATTCGATCTTCTCTTCTGCCTCTGTCTTCTGCGGTGGGCCTGGTCGTGTCGCCGTTCTTCAACCAGTCGCGGAACTCGACAGGGGATTTGAACTCGCGAATAGGTCCGACTTTCCAGCCCTTCGTATAGTTCTCAGCGTAGCCGGCCCGCGCCGCCGGCTCATCAGGAAATCCCAGCATGATTTTATGTTCATCGAAGCTGCCATCTTTGCCGAGTTGATCAACGACGAACACCGGACCGTTGTAGTCTTGCGGTGTGCCAGGCTTCACGAACACATCAAGGTTTTCAGAGTCGGCACCGACCGTGCGTCGAATGTAGCCATAATGACTCTTGAGGGGTGGCCATTCAGGTTTGCGCGTCGAGCCTTGAGGGTTTTCAATCGTCACGTCGAGGCCAGCAATCCGAGTATGCCCCTTAACATAATTGCCCGCCTCTTTCATCGCCGCACTTGGTTCAGACAGGTCGTTAAGCGGCGAGGTGGCCGCCTCGTGCGCAGCCTGGTCGGTTGCGTCGATCAGTGCAGGCGTTTGTACTCCCTCTCGCGGCGGCGCGGCTCCCAGCCGTCCGATTGATTCAGCCAGGCCCCGCTGTGACTGCGGCGGGTTCGCGAATGAGATCCCGGAATGATTGCCAAACTCATCAGTCAGCGCCGAGTACAGGTCAGCGGTTTCGGGATCATCGCCGCCGCGCACCACCTGTACGTGCTTGCCCTGCCGCAAGGCATCTTGGATCTCCCTGACTGTGCCCATCGCATCACTGCCGCGCGCGGTGATCAGGACTCCGGCACGGCTTTCCGTTGGCGCAGCGACCGGCGCACTGGTCGGCTCTGCTGCCACGTCGCCTTTTCGGAGCCGAGGCATCCCGCCATAGGCCGGCTGGTCGCTTTCCTCTGCGGCGCGTTGCGCTTCATACTCGACGCGTGCAGCAGCTCCGGCGCGCGGATTGACCGCTTCGCGGCCCATCGCCGTCGCCATGCCTTCAGGTACATCGAAAGCCTGCATGCGCGGCGCGGCATCGGTAGGCACCGAATGCAAGCCACTCTCATCTTGACGGCCACCAGCGCCGGTCAGGTTCATCGCCCCGAATTGCACAGCCTGTGAGATTGCTTGCTGGTCTGTCGCGCCTTGCGCTTTGGCGATGCCGTAGCCGGTCACGGCACCGAGGCCAGCCCTCGCCCCGGCCTTTATCAAAACATCTTTCGCACCGTCGCCGACAGCGCCGGCCAGGGGCCGCAGCGGTTCAGCCGCGCCGATCATCGCCCCGGCCAGCGCCGCTTCTTTCAAGGCGTCCGCATCGGACGCGCCGCGCGCCTTCGCATTATGAAAAGCGAGATTCGCCCAATACGCCAGATGCACGGCTTTCCCTTCAGGCAGAAGTATTGAAGCAGCGACTTCAGGAGCCATCCTGCTGGTTGATTCTAAAATCTCTCCGTAGAGACCGGAAGGCTTGTGTAAATTCAATTCCTTTTGCGCCTTGCTGCTTACTTCATTCACGAGGCCATTGATTTGATCGTCGCGCCAGTTGAGTAAGTCACGGACGCCGGGGATGTGATAGAGCGGCGCATTAACCAATTGCTGCGCGCCCTCTGCCGAGCGCATGACGCCGCCAACCCCTTGCGCCGCCGCGTTCATGCCGGTTGAAACATCATTAGCAGTTGAACCCTGCGCGCCGACCATCTTCCTTGCCATCGGCAGCCAGGGCATCAGTGATTCAACCGTGCCAGCAATGAGACGAGGCGCAGCGCCAGGCGACACATTCAAGGCTTGCCGGACATCTTCAGGCACCGGCCCTTGCTGCGCGCGCTCATAGGCTGCTTGCTCGCGTTGCTCCGGCGACAAGGCTGCTAGCCGTTCGAGCGTCGACTGATGCCAGCCCGCCATGCCTTCCTGATACTCGCGCCGGCGCTTGTCGTTGATCCAGCCCTGTGCATCCTGAATAGCCGATGAAGTCAGGCCGGGGATGTTGACGCGGCCCAACGCAGACGGGTCAGTCTGAGCGGCTTGCTTGACCGCCCGCGCCGCTTTCAGAGGATCACCATAGTTGGCGTAAAACGCCGACGGCGCATCCGGGTAGCCTTTATCCTTCGCGTACTGTTCGGCCTCCGAATCGGTGAAGCCGAGCGAGCGATAGACCCGCTTGCCGATCTCTTTCACGTCCGGCGTTTCATCGTCGCCGATGGTGATTTGCACCTTGCCGGCGAAAGGCTGCTCGCTCTGGCCGGCTCTCACCTGTGGAACGGCATGAGCATCTACTGGCGCGGTTGGTTGCGAGACGCCCGTGGCCCTGCTAATTTCCGGCGTTACATCAGTCGCCGCCCTTTGCTTGATTGTGTAGCCCTGATTATACAGATCGGTCGTCGCGGCCAGCTCATCGCCGGCGTACTTTTCTTTCGCTAGTTTCGCCAAGTCATCAGCAAAGATTTCTTTCGGCGGCACGGTCGAAGACGTAGCAGGCTGGTCATACTTCGACTTGATCGATTCCAGTGTGGAGAGCTGAGCGGGCGCAGCCGAGGCGTCAGGCTGGTCATACTTCGACTTGATCGATTCCAGTAAAGAGTTGCCCGTCGGTTGCGCAAATGGCTGCTGCCCATAACGGCCAACAGCCTGATTGTAAGCCTCATCACCGAGGATCGAGCGAACATAAGCATGCGTCTTTGGATTGCCGCGCGGGTTGCGCAAAGCTTTCTCTGCATCTTCAATGCCCGCATGATAGCCGGCGACCGAAAGCGCCTCATCACCGTCCCAACGCTTGTAGCTCCTGCCGAAATAATCCAGGCCGGCGCGGACATTCTGCTCCGGGTCGTTCACGTCATAGCCGAGAGCGCGGCCAGTGGCCGGCAATACCTGCATCGCGCCTCTCGCGCCCCTAGGACTGGTCAGCACCGAGCCATCGGCGTTGTATTGCCTGCCGCCTGATTCCTGCCCCAACACTTTCAACGCCAGGTCCTCAGGGACGCCATATTGCGGTGCAAGGTCACGTACACGCGCTTGTACATCGAAAGCAGAGCGCGCCCGGCGCGGCTCGCGCAACGGCTGATCGCTTCGCGGCGCGTCCGCCTGGTCATACTTCGATTTGATCGATTCCAGCAGGGATCCGCCCGCCGATTGATCGGCGGGCGGATCGGGCTCCATCTCACTCAGCGGCATGTTCATCGCTTGACCTTCGGCGCGCGGCCATAGTGGCGAGCGAATTCTCCCTCGTACATCGTGCGATCCTCCAGGCTCATCTTCGAATAGTTTTGCTGATACCAGGATTCATCTGCCGCCGCCTGCTGCGCAGGCGGTTGTGAAGCCGGACCAGGGCCGCCATGCTGATTACTTTGACCGACGCGCCGGTCTACCTCAGCTTTGAACGCCGGCGAATCTTCGGGCTTGACGCGCTTGGATCTCATGATCCGCTGGCGCTCTGCTTCTCCGGCATCGGCCCCATCGCGCGCCGCTCGCCTGATTTGCTTCTGTTCCGCAGCGGTCGGCGAGGCATTCGGGTTGGCCATATAACCATCCGAATCAATCAAGCCGCGTTGCTGAAATTCCGCTTTGACCTGTGACCGGATCTGCGCGGCGCGCTGTTCGTGATCGACAGAGGTTTTGGGCGTGATCGGCAACGTCCGCACGGCTGGAGGCTTGCCGCCCTTGCCCGGCGTCACCTCGAAAACTGTGTCATTACCCTGTGCATCTTTGCCTGATATGTAGTGCGGTGCAGGCTGCGTCGCATCTTGAATAACCGGGCCGCCCCCGTCGTAATTCACCGGATAACCCACCCCGTTCCTTAGCTGAACCGTTCGACCGTCTGGCCCCTTCACGTAGTGTTCGCCTGTATTCTGATTATGCCAGACAGTAGCCCCTTGCGGCATACCTGCGGCAATTGCAATGCTATCGGGAACCTTTGACCCAGGAGCGGCATATTTTGCCCAGGCGTCGAAAGCGTCAAGCGCACGCTTCGCGGCATCATTCCTTGCCTGCGCATCGCGGCGCTCATCAAGAGATTGCATCGCGGAGTTCTTATAGTCCTCGTTAATCAACATCTGCCTGTCGGCGCGGTCGTTATCGAGCATGCGGTCGCTGAGGCTCATCTCGGCACCGGCCTGGCCAAGCAGGCGCTGCTGCCTGCTGAAGCTGCGAGGCTCGACCGAGACGCGGTAATCGGCGCGCGGCCCGGCGGCTGGATCGATGGCGTCTTCAACTCCCATAGCCAGCCCCGCAACCGGCCCGCCGCGCAATGCCGCCTTGCCCGTCGCTCCAAGCACGCCGAGCACGCGATGCCCAAAACCATGCGGCGTGTGGGACTGAATATAGTCTTGCTCGCTGGGTAGCGCGGCTTTCTCAGTGAGATAGCCTTTGTATGACGGCAAGCTTTCCTGAAGGCGATCCTGCAAATACCCTTTCGGTAAGGGCGCTTGGCCGGCATCAAGGGAAGGACCGGGTATCGACAGCGGTGCAGGCGATACCACAGGCGGCTCGTTAAGCGGCGCAATCGTCACCGGCTGGGTTGTTGGTGGCTCTCGCAAAGGTCTCCAGCCGTCAGGCATGGCGGCTTGCTTCACTTCATTCAGATTGATTGCCGGCGGATCGACCGCCTGCTTGACCGCGAGCGCCTGCATCGATGCGTCGGTCGGCTGCACGACGGGCGCGACAGGTTCAGTAAGCGGAATTACACGACGCGGGCGCGTCTCGATCAGTGGGAAATAAGACATCGGCTCACCTCTCAGGCAAATTAAATTCGCGGAGAGTGTAAGCCGAGGGTCAAGATAGAGGTTGCCCGGCGACAATCAATGCCGTCGTGCGAAAATTTTTCTTAGAGTTGCGTGACCAGATGTGACCAAGTAACCAGCGGTAACAGAGGGAAAGGCCTGTAAGTTGTTGAAAATAAGTGGCCAGGGACGGAATCGAACCGCCGACACGCGGATTTTCAGTCCGCTGCTCTACCAGCTGAGCTACCTGGCCATTCTCGGTTGGCTATTTGCTCCCGATGTCAAAACGACAATATAAACAACCGCTCGCAAGCCTGTCAACTTACCTTTCACCTTTGCGCACGTAGATGACATAGAACAGGCCAAAGCCGATGAACGCGACGACCGTGCCGATGCCCATGACCAGGAATTTCTTCTGACCACCATCGTGATACATGTAAAAATTGAACCCCGCTAACAGCGCGATCAGTAGCCACATCTCTAGAAACAGTTTCAGCCCGCGATTCCCTTCTCCACTCATTCGTCTTTCGTCCTATCCGCGATCCGCAAACTGTCTCTAAACCTTATTGGTGAGGCTCGGTTCGACAGTGCGTTACACAATGCTCTGCCTTGATCTTCGATACGTGAATTTTTAGCCTACTACTCGGCCACAGCCCTGTTCATTGCGTTGACAGTCGCGTGTCGCAATCACTAGACTCACTCGTCGGTTGATTCTACCAGTGAAGGGAAACTCCAGCGAATGACGATCATTCACGCCATTATCTACGGTCTGATTCAGGGCCTCACGGAATTCATCCCCATCAGCAGTACCGCGCACCTGACGATCGCCGGGCACTTGCTCGGCGACATCAAAACCGATCAGGAATGGACGGCGTTCATGGCGGTCATCCAACTCGGCACGCTCCTGGCTGTAATTCTTTATTTCTTGACCGACATCATCAGCATCATTCGCGGCTTCATCACGGCCAATCTCGGCATCATCAAGAAACGCCCCATCACCCCGGACGATAAGCACAATGCCTGGCTCGGCTGGCTGGTGATCATCGGCACGCTGCCGGTTGCAGTGCTTGGACTCGCGCTCAAGCGGATCATCGAAGGGCCATTCACTAAAGATCTGCGGGTCATCACCTTTGGCGTGATGTTCGTCGCCATTCTGCTGGTCATCGCCGAAATCATCGGCGCACAGCGACGCGACCTCAAGACGATTAAAACCAGTGATGCCCTTACGGTCGGCATCGCGCAGGTCTTCGCACTGATTCCGGGATTCTCGCGCTCCGGCTCGACGATCTGCGGCGGGTTGTTCTCAGGGCTGACGCGCGAGGCGGCGGCGCGCTTTTCCTTCCTGCTATCGATTCCCGCAATCGCCGCGAGCGGTTTGCTCGAATTACCGAAAGCGTTGCACTCGGTCAATACCGGATGGACGAATCTTATCGTGGCGACCATCGTCTCAGGGGTTGTCGGCTATCTCTCAATCGCCTTCCTGCTGCGTTACCTGCAACGACACACGACCTTCCTGTTTGTCGGCTATCGCCTCGCGCTCGGTTTGTTCTTGATTGCCTTGTTGGTGACGGGACGGCTCGCGGCGCACGGTTGAAGCGATTACCAGAACCGCAGCTTCTCGAACCAGCCGAAGACGACGCGCAGGAAGTTACGGCGCGGGCGCACCACCTTGATGCGCTCGCCGGCGCGCTCTACGAGTTTGACGCGGCCAAGAATGCGATGCAGCGGAATCGGCAGGTCGTTTTGCGTCGCCGAATCGCCTCGCGTGAGAATGAATTTTTCGGGCGATGAGCGATCCAGGCGCACGACACGATGAATGACGGCGGTGTCAAAGCGGCTTTGATAAAGCACGATGTCGCCCTGGCGTATGGGATCGCTGCTGATCGGCTCAACCGTCACCACGTCGCCATCTTCGATGGCCGGGCTCATGCTGCCGCCGCTCATTCGCAGTTCCACCGGAATGCTCTTGGATAGTAGCTGACGGGCCTGCTCCAGAAAATCGGGCGTCTCAAGAGTGACCTCGCCCCCTCGCTCCGCCTTTATACCATCATAGGCGCGCATTGCGATAACCCCTCTCTACAAACCTTGTTCAGAGCCCCTGGCTCTTCATTAGCTACAAGCCCTCGGATGAGGTGGCTGACAGCTACGCCAATGATAACGCAATCATCCAAACCCGAAAAGGCTAAATCAAAATCCCGCCCGCTTCAGTTGTAAAAGATTTGCGGCGGACGCAGGCACCACTTACCAATCCAATGAGTTGCCATCACAGGTCGAAATGCCGAGGCGGTTGCAAGCAATAGCCGGCGGCAAAAATCGCCTCATTTTCTGCGCAACCAAAGCATCGTCGAACCGTTGCGGCGCAGTCGCAATTCCGCATCGCTCTGCGCTTCGATCTTGTAGCGCTCAACGCGCGCATCCGAGAGCCTCTCGCCGCCGCCTGTTTCAATGTACAGGACAAGCTCGCCCTGCGCGCTGATGAGGTAACTGCCTTCTTCGATGCGCATCGCGCCGTGCGATTCTTGCGTGCTGCGAAATGCGCCGTCATCCTTGAAGCTGAACGTCCACGGTAGCTCTTCTTGCGGGGCGGTCGCCACATAATCATCGGCCAAAGATCGGACGGCATAATCGCCAGCCAGGCGGCGGCCTGAATCCTCGAATGATTCGCCAGCTTGCAATTGCCTGCCGGTTTCGTTGGCTTGCGGATGCGCTTTGTGGCACGCGGTTGCGAAGAACGCCAGTGCCATGCACAACGCGAAAAGCAGGAGCAACCATTTACCCATTCAAACAAGCTCAATCTCAATGTGAGCGATTGAAGACAGCGGTGTCGCCGGTCTTCGATGTTAGCTTCAATTCCCGCCCGTCTGACGATAGGACAATCGTGTATTGCTTTTCAACTGGCGGCCTCAAAATGGTTTTGTTCGATAACACGATCTTGAAGGTCAGCGTATCGCCGGTGATCGAAAACTGGCCGGATTCCGTGTGGATGGTTTTGCCTTTGGCGGTTGCCGAGCGACTGTAACGGCCATCGGCATTGAAGACGATCTCGATTTTTGCCACGCTCATCATGGTCGAGACCCCTTCTTTTTGAATTTGATTCAAGCTGTAAGTGCCTAATAGCTTCGAAAAATCAGGAGCCGTGGTTGCCGCGCTGTTGCTTGACGCATTGGCGTTGCCATTCGCATTGGCCGGCGAAGATCCCGGCGTAGCATTCCCGTTTGCCGCGCTGCTGTTTTTGTTATCTATAACTGCGGCGCTTGCCGGTGCTGCGTTGTTGGTGGTCGCTGATGCGCCATTCCCAGATGCTCTGTTCGAATCGCCAGCTGGCTTCGTACAACTGCCGAGCATTGTCATAACCAATCCCAAAAATAGAATTGCAATCGTTTTCTTCATGCTTTAGCTCGTCCACTGGTGGTGGATATTCAACCTGAATAAGTCAGCCGTTGAGGCGCTGTCATTGGCGCGGCGGTTTCGTCCCTGGAGCTTTCTCGCGCGGCGCGCCGCCCTGTGCACGAATTCGCTGTATTGCCTGGATCGCAGCGTCGCGCACATCACTGCTGGAATCTGAGTCCGCGATATGCTCAAGCGGCGCAATCACCCGGGCATCGCCGATTTCAGCAAGCCCGGCGGCGGCAGACTGTCGCACTTCTTCGTCACGATCTGTAAGCGAGGCTACAAGCGCATCGACGGCGCGGGGATCACGAAAACGGGCCAGGGCGGCGACGCTGCGTTTGCGCACGGCGACCGAACCACCCCTCATCGCCGTCAGAATCGGTGGTATGGCCGAAGCATCGCCGATCTTGCCAAGCGCTTCGATGGCCTCTGGCCGCGCCCCTGATAGATCGCTTGCCACCAGATCGAGCAATGCCGGAACCGCCTTCTTTAAGCCAATCTCGCCAAGCGCTTCGGCAGCAAGCTGACGCACAGATGGGCGACTATCTTTGAGCGCCGCCATCAGGCTCGGCAAAGCAACCTCGCCAAGCTTGGCCAGCGACGCGGCAGCTTGCGCGCGCAGGGCGCTCGATTCGTCACGCAGCATCGTCATCAAAGGCGCGACCGCGCGCTCGCTGCCGGTTTGCCCCAGGGCTTTCACTGCCGCCATGCGCACGCTGGCATTCGCATCCGTCGTTGCCTCATTGATGCGCGCGAGGGCGCGCGGCGCATTGAATCTGCCGAGTGCTTCGACAGCGGCTTCGCGAGTCGCCGGCACCGAAACGCTCGACATCTCGATGATCTGTTCAACAGCGCCGTCGCCCATCTGACCGAGCGCCAAGGCTGCCTGCTCGCGCACGAAATAGCGCTCATCACGTAGAAGTTGAATCAAGACTTTCGTAGCCCGTGCATCGCCAATCACGCCGAGCGCATGCGCCGCTACGGCACGCATCTCTGCTTTCAGGCTGCGGTCCTGAATGAAAGCCATGAGCGGCTCAACCGCCGGCTTGCCGATGCGCCACAGGACGCGCGCCGCACGTTCGCGATCCTGATCACGCGGTGCGTACAGCATCTCAATCAAAGGTTGTACGGCTTTTGCGCCGATGCCCGCGAGCGCCTCCGCGGCGTAATAGCGCACAATCGGATCTCTGTCGGTGACGGCTTTCGACAATTGCGCCGTCGCCTCTTCGATGGGCGAATCCGTCGACACCCGCGCCAGCACTTGCGCCGCCCGCGCCCGTACGTGCCAATCGCTATCTGTAAGCGAAGTTACCAATACGCGAACGGCTCGCGAATCCTGCATACGCAACAGCGCTTCCGCCGCTGCCAGGCTCACGCGCGCGTCGCGGTCGTTCAACAATCCCGTGAGCGGCGCAATGGCTCGTGGATCTTTCAAGCGACCGAGCGCAAACGTCACCTCGACGCGCACATCGGCGCTTGGATCGTGCAGCGCGCCAATCAACACATCCATCGCCCGTTGATCACCCATCAAACCAAGCGTCCGTGCGGCTTCGGATCGGACGCGAATGTCGGCATCTTTCAATGCGGCCATCAACAAAGGGGTAGACTTTGCATCGCCCAGACGTGCGAGCATGGCAATGGCGGCGACGCGAGTTTGCCAGTTCGAGTTATTGATGTCGGCACTCAATCGCTCGACGGAAATGCCGAGCGCCGCAAGCGCCACGAGCGCCGCATTGCGCACACGCTGATCGGTGTCTTTGGCAGCCACCATCAAGGCTTCAGACGACGTGTGATCGGCAATCAGACCGAGCGAGGTCACGGCTGCCAGCCGCACCTCTAGCTCTGGCGAGTTCGCTGCGGTCATTAGCGCATCGACGGCGCGGCGGTCTTTGAGCGAGCCAAGCGCCGCAGCGGTGCTGGCGCGCACGGCCACGTCTTTGGCGGTGCTAAGGACTTCGATCAATGACGGGACGGCCTTCGGGTCGCCGAGCATCGCCAGGCGTTCTGCCGCCAGCGACCTCGAAGACGCCTCGCCACTGTTGAGCGAGTTGATCAGAGAATCTGCCGTGACATCGACTGCGGCGAGAGCCTGCATAACCGTATCCGGGAGTTTGCCATCCGTAGCCTTCGTCTGCAAAAGCAAATTTACAACATGCGCACGGTCAAACGACGCCAACGAATCGATGATCGTAGCCTGCACCGTCGGCAATTTTTCACGCCGCAACGCCGCAATCAATACATTGATCGCCGACTCGTCTTTCGGATTCGCTTTGCTCAGCTTCACAAAAGAAATCCCTGCCGTCGAGCGGACACCAGGCGCAGGGTCTTCCATCATGGCGACGAGCGCGGCTCGCACATCCGTGCCGCTGAACCGCGCCAGACCTTCGGCGATCAGCAAACGAAAGGCGAACGATTCATCGGCGGTCAATTTCGCCGCCGTGGTATTCGTCTGTTGCGGCACAGTAAATTCAAGCAGTGATGGCAAAGCCAGATTATCGGCGAATTCCAGCAAGTCGCGCAAAACGGCGAGCCGCACATCCGCATACTTGCTATGCAGGGCAGCGGTAACCGCCGCAAGCGCGTCGCGGTCGCCTAGACGATAGAGCGCCGAGGCGTATTCCCAATCCTCTGATGTCTTGCTCGCCGAGGCGATGGCGGTCAAGCCATTTTTGTAGCCGATTTTACCTAAAGCGGCGGCGGCGGCTTTTCGCAAGCTGGCCGAATCATCTTGCAGCAATGCAATGAGCGCGTCGCCGGCCTTCTCAGCTTTCAATTCGCCAAGCGCGACGACCGCAGCGCGCCTGACGTATTCGTCATCGTCCTTGAGTAGGCCGATCAGCGAATTGATTGCCGGGGCAACGTTTATAACGCCCAGGGCGCGGGCGGCGCGGGCTCTAGTGTAGGGATCAGGCGAAGCAAGCATGGCTTCAAGCGCCGCCGAATCAGCCGCCGTCCTCATCGCTGCCAATGCCGCCAGCGCCGATTCGCGCACGTACCAGTTGGCGTCCTGAAGCAAAGGCAGCAGTACCTGCGATGATGAGGGATCGCCAAATTCCGCCAGGGCTCTGGCCGCCGCGCCGCGCACATACCAGTTCTCATCGGTGAGGCTTTGCTTGACTTTGTCTCTAGCTTCGGGGGTCTTTGATTGGAGCAATGTCATCAGTTCCTGCGCGCGTAGAGCCGCTGGCGTCGTGCCAGCCTTCGGCGCGTCAGGCGGCTGCAAGCTATTCTGCTGCGCCCGACTTGACGAGACAATCAGCAGAGATATAACTAATGCCCTGATGACGAAAAGACGATTCTTCATTCGCAAGACCACGTGTGATTTGCCCTGTGCCCGCAGCGCGGTTCGCAGCCTGGCAGTGCGCCACCTACGGCTCGCGCAATACCTTGCGCAAGCCATCCGCAGCGGGTGACGGAGTAATCGGCGATCACAAACCTCTCGATTGGCATCGAGGGTGAATTCTACAGGATCGCAGCAAGCTTTAGAAAGTGTAAAGGCTGGATGCTCGCCGGCATCTTCACACAGGTTGTCAAATTCTAAACGGCGTCGCCGCACCACAGCCGAAGGTGTTTCAAAACAATCGCCTCATGCACGATGCCCGCGCTGTTTGCCAACAACGCGGGCATCGGCAGAAAAACTCGCAGTGGCCCAATGACATTAAGCAGCGAGCCGGTCGTGCGTCTGCTGGGCCTTTTCGGCAAAGACGCTATAGCGTGACATGGCTTTCTCGACCGCAGGCGTCGCCGCCGGCACATTGATCTTCAGGAAACGGATCAAGTGCCCGACCTCTGTCGGCGTCAGATCTTCCGGGCTGCGCCCCGGAATGCCCAGCGGCACCAGATACGCACGCATATTCAGGCTGGCGCGGCGCATCTCGGTTTCGAGCGTTTGAATAAATTCCTCACGCTCGGCCATGTTCATGGACACTAAACCATCACGGATTATGCTTTTCAGCTCATTCGGATCAGACAGCAGATGCTGACGCGGTTGAGCCAATCGGTTGCGCGTGTGTAGACTTCTTGTTGCTAGATTCCTTTTCATTTTCTTCCACCCTCTTCTTACTTTCTTCTCGACCCCACTGTTCTTTCTTCACATCCTTAGCTCTTATGCCCCAAATCCCTTCCACCAGAGGGCTAGGCATTCAAGCCCTTAAACGCTGCAATTGCGGTGAAGTTTCAAGAACTTCGCGCTCTCTCAACCTCTGCTTTCAATCGTAAAGAACGTTTCGCGACGGTTTCCTTGCGACCCCGCAAAGCTTTTGTGCAATCAATATGCCATCAGGTTGCCTGGCCCCCTCTTCAACCGAAATTCGAGATTACCGCAGCCTTCGCTGGCATCTCGGCTGCTCAGTTACCGACCAGTTCGCCACAGGTGAGGCCGTATGCCCCAAAACAGAACGACTGTATGAAATAGAATCAACACCGGCCTTTGAATTATTCCCAGCCGGGCAGCCGGTTTTACAAAGGTGGAGTGAGCCTAGAGCAACTCAGTTATAGGGCCGAATCACCTCTAATCAGTTCAGCCCAAAAATTACGGACTTCTTGTCTCATCCGCAGACAATTCAGCGACATAATTTGTTGTGGCCCTGGATTTTTTTTCTGGTTTCGTGCCGAGATAGAGTCTGTTTTCAGCATTTTCCGGATCAAGCAGAAAACCCTGCTTGATGGTACGAGGCTTGCTCAAGGATTAGACATTCAGCATCACACCCAACGATGCTTGCCAATTACAACCTGAGGGGCCAAGAGGCACCGGCGAAACCGGTGCCTTTTTTTCTCTGTCGGCACCAGAGAAACAATTAGGGCGCACATCACCCCTATGATATAATTCTCTTTCTAAACTCACCCTCAGAAAGAAAGGAATTAGCGACAAGATATGGCAGATGAACGCAATGACCGCAATCGCGCGATTGACCTCGCAATAGCCAATATCGAGAAGCAGTTCGGCAAGGGCTCGATCATGCGACTCGGCGAAAAAAAGGTCGTGGATATCCCGGCCATCTCGACCTCTTGCCTCAGCCTGGACGCCGCCATCGGCATCGGCGGCGTGCCGCGCGGTCGGGTTGTCGAAATCTATGGGCCGGAGTCTGGTGGTAAGACGACGCTGGCTCTGCACATCGTTTCTCAAGCTCAGAAAGCTGGCGGCGTCGCAGCTTATATTGATGCCGAGCATGCGCTTGATGCGCAGTATGCGGCAAGACTCGGCGTACAGATCAATGATCTTTTCATCTCGCAGCCGGATTCGGGCGAACAGGCGCTGGAAATCGCCGAAGCACTCACGCGTTCGGGCGGCGTCGACGTGCTGGTCATCGACTCGGTTGCGGCGCTTGTGCCGCGCGCCGAGCTTGACGGCGACATGGGTGATTCGCTGCCTGGCCTGCAAGCGCGATTGATGTCACAGGCGTTGCGCAAGCTGACAGCAGTCGTCGCGCGCTCGAACACCTGCCTGATTTTCATCAATCAGATTCGTGAAAAGATCGGTGTCATGTTCGGCAACCCGGAAACCACGACTGGCGGGCGGGCGCTCAAATTCTATTCCTCCGTGCGTCTGGAAATTCGCCGCGCAACGCAGATTAAAGACGGCGACACCGTGGTTGGTAACCGCACCAAAGTCAAAGTCGTCAAGAATAAAGTCGCACCGCCATTTAAGGAAGCCGAATTCGATATCATGTACGGCCTGGGGATCTCGCACGAAGGCGACCTGCTCGACCTGGCCGTCGAACACAAAATCGTCGAAAAGAGCGGCGCGTGGTTCAGCTTTCGAAGCGAGCGCCTCGGTCAGGGTCGTGAAAATGTCAAGAACCTGCTGAAGTCTGACGCCGACATTCAGAGCCGCATCGAAGTCGAGGTGCGCCAGGCACTTGGCTTGGACGGCAACGGCGAGGCTGAAGTCGCCGAAACCGTAACGCCAGCGCCGACCGGTTCATCGCGCCGCGCCGCGCCGAAAGAATAATCCTTCCAACCGTCCATCTTTGCTTTGCCAGCGTGAGCCTTCGTGACCGAAGGTTCACGCTTTTTGTTTTTCTCCAACATGTAAGGTGCCGCCAGGCACCGCCTGGGTTGATCGAACATAGCTATATCTTGTGCATCACAATCCGTTTAGCGCAATATTTTGGTTGACCTTGACATGAAATTTCTGTTAGTATGCGGGCCGAATCGCCAGGATCCCCCTTTTCTCGATAGCTCTTTAATCGAGGTGTGCTCATCATGAATTGTCAAGGTTGTGGTCATAATTATCCGAACACGCTGACGCGCTGCCCGCGCTGTAAGATGCTGTCGAACCGCCGCCCTCAACGATCTGGCGATTCGCGCCTGATCGAATTTCCTCGCAAAGCGCGTCCCGCGCAAGAAGCCGAAACCACGGATACGGCAATGCCGCAATGGCGTCAGGATTTGAATGAGAAAGTTCGCGCCATCCGCGCCCGCCGCAACAATCCGGCGATGGCAACAGCCGGAGCCGTCACCAGGGCTGATGAAAATACCGCCACGGTTGCCAACCCAGAGGGGCGCAATAAGAGCCGTGCGATGAGCGAGACCGCGACAACGATTCTTAATGAACGCAGCGCGAGAATAGAAGCCTTCTCACAAAACAGTCTGGAGGCCCAACCGCCAAGCAAGAGTGCCAACCCGATTGTCGAAAAAGCCCTGTCGCGAGTCCGTCGCGCCAGTGAAAATGCCCAGCGGGAGTACCTGCCGAAGATCGAGCCGGCGAAGCCTTCCCGGCCAACTTACTCGGTTGAAAACGAGGCGACGGCGCGTGCCCTTGAGCCGGCGGCGGAAATCGTCCGCAGAGAATCGCCAGTCGCACAACCGCTGCCCGAAATCACTCCCAAGACGATTGAAGGCAAAGCGAATCCGTCGCTTGACATTTCCACTAGCCGTACGACGACCAGCGTCAAGCCAGTGGCGGTTCAAGCCAGCAGAGCCACACAGCCGCTGGAGCCAGTCGCCGCCGCCCCGATCAAAGCCGCGCCGCCACCGCTCGTCGAAAGCCTTGAGATGGGTAACTTGAACGATCTGGATTACGATGATCTTTCAAGCGCGCTGACGATAGACGAAATCGAGCCGGTCGATTATCTCGAAGCCGAAATCCGCAAAGTGGATCGCGCATTGACGGCGGAACTCCACCGTGACGACAGGCTGTCTGCCGTCACCCACCTGTTCATAGGGGTGGTCGATCTTGGCGTGATCGCCCTGTGCGCGCTTCCCTTCCTCGCGCTGATCGGTTTGTATAACGGCGATTTTGGACTGCTGCAAACTCGCTTTGCCGGTCTGGCAATCGCCCTGATGATCGCCTTTTTCTACCTGGCATTGACGCAATCGCTTTGTGGCAGGACGTTCGGCATGATGCTGACGAATACGCGGATCATCGATGCATACACCGGCGAGCAGATCAACCCGGCGCGCGCCATCCTGCGCACGGTCGGCTGCTTCCTTGCCGTGGCACCCGCCTTCATTGGCTTGCTATGGGCCCTCTTCAGTCCGCAGCGCAGAGGCTGGCAAGACTATCTTGCGGGCACCCGCATCGTTAGCGATTTTTAGACGACTGCGGAGAGGGATCGCCAATTAAGCGGCACCGAATCCCGTGCTCAGGGCCTGATCGCTGTTTGAAAGCTGATGTTGACAAATAACCTGTTAACGCATACATTACAGACCTGCCGAATATAGATTGAGCGATACTTGTTGCTACTTGTCGGCATCACGAACATATTTATTCAGTAGTATCCCATTGTCTAGTTGCTCCTGAGGTTTTTTGCAGAATCGTTTCTATAGAAGGGTATTGACCCGGAAAGACCTGGGATCGCGAACAGGAAGCGGGTTCGGCAGGACGGCTTTCAAGAAGCACCTCTTGAATAGCTTTTGTGGCTGCACCGAGCACATTCTCTAAGCCCCGCCTCTCTGGGCCTGTTCGCAGCAGATTCCTGGGTTTTAATGAATTTCCAAAGGTCATCGGGTCGCTGTTTGAAGACCGCTTCGATCAGCCAGGTTGCGGTAATTGAGAATCCGTATGGAGAAGCGTGCGAACAGAATGCCTACACGGATTGAGGCCGATCCGAATTAACTGTTCCATCTTAGCTACACGCCCTGTAGGATTGGCTACGAACCTGGGTTAATGGGTAAAGCTGGATTGTCAGGCTCCTATCCGTTAAGCAATCAAGAGCAAAGGAGTAAGATCATGAGGATAGCGAAAATTCCAGTGGGATCAGCGAGAAGGATAGATGCGCGGTGGTTCATCAGTCCTCTATTACTGGCTTTCATTGCCTCGCTGCTGTTTTATTCTCCGGCCAGTCGGGTAAATGCCGCTCCCGACATTCGGGCCTTTACCTTTGAAGGGTTTCACGATATAGCGGATTGCCACAGTATCGTCGGCTGGGCCTGGGATTCAACCATGCCGAACACGCCGATCAATGTGGATATTTACGTCGACAATGTCTTTTTCACGACGCTGCTGGCGAATGAGTTCCGCCAGGATCTGCTCAACAACGGCAAAGGTAATGGCGAGCACGGCTTCAGCATGCTGACCCCGGATGCGCTCAAAGACGGCCAACCCCATGAGATTCGCGTCAGAATCGGCGGCAGCAACATTGACCTGGGCAACACGCCCAAGACGATCAACTGCGGCGGTACTGCCTTTGAAGGATTTCATGATATAGCCGACTGCAACGTGATCGCCGGCTGGGCATGGGATGCCAATCAGCCGAACACGCCGATCAATGTCGATGTCCACATCGACGGGCACGCCTTCGTCGACATACAAGCTCCGGCGAATCAATTCCGCCAGGATCTGCTCGACGCCGGCAAAGGCAACGGCGTTCATGGCTTCAGCTTCCCGACTCCCAATTCGTTGAAGAACGGCATGCCGCATACGATTCGCATCACCTTTGGCGGCACCAATACGGATCTTACTTTTACATCGAAGATGATCACCTGCATGGGCACTCCGCCGCCGGCCTTGGAAGGCTTTTTCGATTCGGCAGACTGTAGCCAACTGATCGGCTGGGCATGGGATGCCAATCTGCCGAACACGCCCATCAGCGTTGATATTTACGACGGCCCCAACAAGATCGCCACTGTCCTGGCTGATCAATTCCGTCAGGATCTGCTTAATGCGGGCAAGGGCAACGGCGTACATGGGTTTGTATTCAACACCCCGCCGTCGTTAATAACTGGCCAACCCCATTCCCTCGCCGTCGGCTTTACCGGCACTTTCAATGGACTGGGCAATAATCCGAAAGTCATCAATTGTCCGGTTGGTGCTTTTGATGGCTTTCACGATATTGCCGACTGTGACCAGATCGTCGGCTGGGCTTGGGATTCGGGCCAGCCGAACACGCCGATCAGCGTCGATATTTATGCCGACAATTTTAAGATCGCAACGGTGCAGGCGAACCGCTTCCGTCAGAGTTTGCTCGATGCAGGTATAGGAAATGGCGTGCATGCGTTCTTTATACCTACTCCCCTCGAACTGAAAAATAGTCAGCCGCATGAGATTCGCGTGCGAGTTGTTGCCACGACCATCGATCTACAGCATACGCCGAAGACGATCAGTTGTGTGAATCCTGGTGAGCCCATCGTTCGCATACGTCCAGGGATTAAGCGAGGTCATTGAAGTCGATCTCTCCAAGGTCGCAAGGCCGTAGTCCTGGTCTTGCGACCTTTTCAATCAACGCCTGCCGGTAATTGCAACCGCTTGATGCTTCGATAAGGCTACGAGAAAATCGGTTCACGCCCTGACGATTTCGGCAAACTTCGCCTCGTTACAGTTCATCGTCTCCGTTAACATGAAGGTATGGAGAATTTCTACCTCTCGGCGCTGGTCGGCGAATTACGTCAGCAGTTGATCGGACGCAACATTGGCAGAGCCCTGCTATCGAGCACAGAGATGCTGTTCGACCTGCGGCCATCAGATGGACGCGCGCTCTTCGTATCGCTCAAACGCAGCCATCCGGCGCTCTTCCTTTCATCAAGATCGCTAAAGCAATTCGCCAAAGAATCGAATTCGGCGTCGGCCTTTGCAGCGCATCTCAGAAAGGTTGTCGCCGGGGCCGAAGTGGTTTCCATCACAAAGCCGCTGCTCGACCGCATCATTCATCTTGAGCTTGAAAAGTACAACCTGAGCGGTGATCGTGAGCGAACCCACCTGGTACTGGCGCTGACGGGCCGCTCGGCGAATGCTTACTTGTTTGATTCCGAGAAGCGGTTGACGGCCATGCTGGACGAGCGCGGCGAGTTGCCAGGCAATGAGATGTTGAACATCGAAGCCGGCGTTTTTGATCCGGCGATCCTGCGCAACGATCTCGCAGAGACGATGTCACAGGAAGAGATTACCGCAAGGTTCTTCGGCAATGCGGCGGTCTTCGGGCCGCAAATGAAGCATGAGTTCGCGGCGCGCTGCCGCAACGCGGTGCCGGCTGAAGCGCTGCGCTCGCTGATCAGCGACCTGTTTGAACACGCACCACAGCCATTGCTATATTCCCGCCTGACGCTTGCTGAATCAGAAAACCGATTGATTGATCTGAAAACCGATCTGCTGCTATCACACATCCCTTTGACGCAGGCCGAAGGCTTCGCGCACCGCGAGTTTGCTTCGCTATCGGAAGCCGCCGACGCCTATGCAGGCTTGCGTGAACGGCAAGCGGCGCTGCGTAATGAATACAACCAAACTCGACAGATGCTTGCGCAAGCGATCAAAAGACATGAGACGACCCTTGCTGCCATCCACCGCGACCGCGAGCGTTTTGAGGATCCTGAGCGCTTGAAACGCTATGGCGATTTGCTGCTGGCTAATCTGGCGACGGCGTGCATCACCGGGTCAACTGCGCGCGTCATCGATTACTACGATGCCCGGCAATCGGAGATCGACATTGAGATAGACGAGAACAAGCCGTTGCAGCAAACGGCTGCCGGCTACTTCAGCCGCTATCAAAAAGCCCAGCGGGCGCTGGTCGCCATCAATGAGCGGGAGCAGCAAATCGCCGTGCGGCTCGCGCCCTTGAAACGATTGCTCGCCTCGCTTGAAATGAGCGCGACCGCCGAGCAAATTAACCAAACCCGCCGAGCGGCAGAACGTGCCCTCGGCATCAAGCGCAAAGTCGAACCTGGCGTCGAAAAGAAGGCGAAGAAGAAAGGCGCGACGACGGGCCGCCGTTTTCGCACGAGCGATGGCTTTGAAGTGATGGTTGGCAAGAGCGACCGCGAAAACGATGAATTGACTTTTCGCACCGCGAGACCTGCGGACATCTGGCTGCACGCCGCCGATTATCCGGGCTCGCATGTCGTCATACGCAACCCCGCGCGCGGCGAGGTGCCGCAGCGCAGCATCGCCGAAGCCGCCGAACTCGCGGCGTTCTATTCACAGGCCAAGCGCGAAGCCAAAGCCGCCGTGCATTACACGCAGCGCAAATTTATCTCGAAGCCGCCGCGCGCCAAGCCGGGACTTGTGCGCCTATCATCCTTCAAAACAATTCTCGTCGAGCCGCGTTGCGTCCTGGAAAAAGATGAATAGCCGATAGACAGTTATATCGACAGGTTGTTCCTGAAAGAACTAATAAAGAGTTGCGGGTTGGCTAAGGATGATTTGACCTGCTCCGCCCTTGATTATAGCGGTTGGCTTTGCACCAAAAGTACGAAAGGTAACACACTTTTAGTTCAAACGTGATTTTTGAACCAAAAGTCATTTTACGCTCTTTTAGGCTTTGAAGACAGGTTGTAGAATGAGCGAATGGAAACCTTCGGAGAATACCTGACCCGCCTCATGCGCCAGAAGAACCTTACGCCTAAAGAACTGGCGAAACGCTGCGGCCTCACCGATAGCTACATCGGGAGGCTATGCAAGAGTACCACTCCTAATCTCACCGTAGACACCATGAAGAAACTGGCAATGGCGCTGGACGTGGACGACCATGAGGTCTTCGCCGTGGCTTCGGGGGTTGCGGTCAGTGCAACGCCGCCGGTTGACCCGCTCGTGTTGTTAGATACCATGCAAAAGTTCATCATTCATCCACTGGGCTTTGACCTGCGGCGGCTGCTGCTGGAGTTTTCATTGGACGAGTGCGAGCAGGTGCTGGCTTACCTGGCGTATATGAAGCGAGGGCCAGCGAAAGGCAAAGGCAAATCGGGTAAGAAAGGCAAGCCGCGCAAGAAGAAGGATTAGGCCGAAGGCTTGTCGGGCGGCTTAACCGGCTCTGAGAAGAGACTCATAGCAAAGGTGACGATCAGGCGCATCTGTTCTTCATCGGCCTGGTTTGTGGTGATAATTTCAAGCAACTTGAATCCCAAGTCTTTGAAGTTCATCTCGGCAATGGATTTCTGAATCTTTTCATCCTTATCTTTCTTGTCCATCTTCTTTTTCCCCTTAGCAAAGCTCAAGACCCGTGCGGGCTTCGGCTGTACTGTAGGTTGCTCGCCTGGCTCGCGCTCTGGCATGGTCAGCACGTTGTATGGCATTGCCCCAATCGTCACCATTGACCGGCGAGATGGATTCAATTCTTGTGCTGTCTCTTGCCACTCAGGATAAGCTTGGATGAACGGTGACGCAAGGACATGGCGCATGATATTACGAGCCTCATAAAACCTGCCTACCGCGCCGAGTTCGGTAGCGTAGGAATTAAGCGTTTCAAAAAACGGTTTCGGTTCTGCATACCGGATGATTGGGATAAGATTTTCTATATCGTTCAAGGCTGACTGATGAAAACCTTCAAAGCCCTTTACTTGGGCAACGCCTAATTTCATATAGATGTAATCAGGGACGGCGGGAGAAGTTTTCAGAGCTTCATTGTAGAAGTATAAAGCCGCTTCCAGATTGCCTTGATAAACTTCAATTCCGGCTCTGGATGATAAAACTTGCGTCTTGTAAGTCTGTGTTTGCCCGATGAGATTTTCTAATGCTTCTGCTTTGTAAATAGACTCTCGGCATTTACACCACATAAGGTAATACTGCCCGATGAGTTGATATTCTCTGATTGGAATGTTGCTGAGTATAGCTGCGAGTTCTCTTACGTGTTCGACTCGACGGAACGCATGAGCCGTTTTGATCTGCTTAACAATGCGGTTTCCTAATGCCTCATAACCAGCTATCCCACTTAGTAAGTGTTGGTACAATCGCGGCATGGAGGAAACTATGAAAAGATTTTTGGCGGTTTCTTTGTTCATGCTGTGTCTGTCCTTTCCCGCATTTGGCGGACACTCCGTAGTGGGCGGCAAATATTGTAGCTGCAACACGCCTGCTTGCATTGAGGATTACCCCGGCGAGTGCGGCAACAAGCCTGTGGGAACGGATAATGCTCCAAATTGCAGTACGGCTGAATGGGGAATTGTGCTAGTCGGTTTACTGCTCTGGCTCAGACTGAAAGCCTAAAGTGAATCAAAAAACTTGGTTTCAATGCCGCTCTCTGTGGCGGCTGAATATTTGTCTGTTTTTGTGCTATCCTATGAGCCACAAGATTATGAATCAGGCGGCCTCACATCACGGGTGATGCAAGCCGCTCGGAAGCCCAAAGCCTTTGGACTCCTGGCGCTCCCAAAGTGCGATGCAATACTAAACAAATATAAGTTTAGCTGCAAGCGAAAAACAAGGCATTTATGCCCATCGGGAGGTCTATCCTGATGGGGCGCAAAGCACGATTAAAGCCGGCCAAACTCGCAAGCAAATTAACCCACATCAGAACATCGCTTGGGCTGTCTCAGAACGAGATGATTGGGAAGTTGAGGCTTACCGATGAACTCCTCCAGTCTCATATATCCGGTTACGAGCATGGCACAGGAGAACCTTCATTGATCGTGCTTCTCCGGTACGCACGACTAGCAGGCGTTTCAATGGAGATGCTGGTTGACGATGAGATGGATTTGCCTGAACGCTTGCCAGTGAAGCGGCGCTAAGACTTTTTGTGCAACTTACTTCTTTTTTGTGCAAAAGCGACTTTTTGTGCAAAGCCATAGCGGTTGGCAAATGAGTTAAGCCTTTGCCACAAGGGCACCAAGGCACGAAGGATCACCATCTCCTTTGTGTTCCTTGGTGTCTTTGTGTCTTGGTGGCAATTCTCCGGCTAAGCTGATCTGATAACCGCTCCAGGCAAACATTATAGCTATAGTAACTGTCTTTACAGACAATCTCCTAACAGGTTTGTCTATCTTTGCCTTCTCGCATATAATTGCGCTCTCTCAGGGTCAACGTAACCGCTACGAATGTCTTTCGAGAAGAGATCGAATTAGCGAATGCCTTTACTGCCGGCGACAAATTCCCGGCGGCGGCTGGGATAAAGACGATGCCAGCTAATCAACAGACAAGCCCCGACGCAACGGCGCGGCCTTATCTCTACGACGTTTTTCTCAGCCATCACAGTAGCGACAAGCCGCTGGTCGAGATGATCGCGGCGCGGCTTGAAGATGAAGCCGGGTTGAAGCCGTTTCTCGACAAGTGGCATCTCGTGCCGGGCGAGCCGTGGGCAGAAGAACTGGAAGCGGCGCTCGATCAGAGCGCGACATGCGCCGTGTTTCTCGGCCCCAGCGGGTTAGGAGCGTGGCATAACGAGGAGATGCGCGCGGCGCTCGATGAAGGTGTCCGCAATAAATCATTCCGTGTGGTTCCCGTCCTCTTGCCGGGAGCCGAGCCGAAAGATAAGAACACCTTGCCCCGCTTCCTGCGCCGTCTCACCTGGATAGACTTCCGCGCAGGGCTTAATGACCAGGAAGCGTTTCACCGTCTGGTAGCCGGAATTAAAGGGCTTCCCCCAGGCCGTCAGCCGACTTCTCCGTTTGCCGAGGGCAAGCCCGCCCCTTTGAAAGAGAAAGCAAAGAAGAACCGCACGGAGCTTTGGAAGATCGTCGCCGGAGCCGTACTGGCATTGCTCTTTGCCATCGCCTTCATCGGCGCGGCAAGGCCGAGATACAAGGTGCAAATCAAACCGCCGGTCATCAAGAGAGATGGAGTTTTTGAATCTTCGCCAAGAATCGTGACCCTCCGATGGACGATGTTGAAAGAGCAATGGTTTCGTGAAGTAGATGTCAGCAATGTAAAGGCGACCGTCATCATCAAGAACCTCGATGATGAAACAGAAGATCGCTTGCCTGATTCGTCAGGCGAAATGACTGTGAGGCGGAAGGCGGGCAGATATGAAGTACACGTCGATGTGGATGGTTATCAATCTTCTGAAATCATCCCTTTAGAGATTCCCGCGCCGGATACCGTGGCATTGGCGGGAATGGTTGTCGACCAAAATGACAGGCCCGTACAAGGAGCGAAGGTCACGATTGACGACATGCCGGGAATGGAGTCGGTTGAGACTGCAAGCAACGGCGTCTTCAGAATTAACGAAATCCCCAAAAGATATTTCGACATGGTGAGGGTTCGTGTCGACATGGAAGGTTATCCGAAACCTACAACTCAAGATGTGATCATTGGAAGCTCGCCCAGAATCAAGCTCAGGAGATAAAGATGAAAATAAGATTGGTTGCACTAGTGCTATTGATCTTTTGTTGGTCATCGGTCGCCTATAGTCAGCAGACCAAGCTGGAAGGCTTTGTGTTTGATGACCATGATAGGCGTGTCCCTGCCGTACAAATCATCGCACCGGGCGGCGATGTGAAGGAGACAGATTCGCAGGGCCATTTCGTTATTGCCTTTCCCTCTTCAATCAAGCCCGGTCAGGCAATGCATATCGAAGTAGACAAGCCGAACTGGGTGGTCTACGAGCCGATGTTCGGCAACTGTGTTACACAAAGCTCTGAACGAAACTTCGAGCCGCTGAAAGTCATCATCGTCCCGAAAGGCTCGCCGCTCGCATTATCGCCAAAGCGTTTGAGCCGTGTCATCGCCCGCTGGGCTGATGAACGGGCCAAGCTCCACAGCCAGGTGGATAAACTCAACAACCAGCTTGATGACTACGCCTTCCTCAAAGAATATTGCGAAAAGTACGGATTCACCCTCGATAAGTTCATTGATGCCGCCCAACAGTGGGCGCAATCCAAAGAATCGGACGACAAGGAAGAGCAGGCGCTGAAAGAATACTTTCTGAAGAATTATGACCGCGCCGCGCAACTGGCCCACGAAGCCGCGCTATCGATTGATGAAGAGCTTGAACGGGATAATCAAAAGAAGATCGAAGACAGTCGCAAAGTCATTCGCCGGTTCAAGCTCGAAGGAAACTCGCGCTATGCGGAATACAAATTCCGAGAGGCGCTAGCTGCTTACAACGAAATCGATAAACGCTTCACAGCAAGGAAACTTTCAAAGGAGGATTTGATAAATGAATGGGCTGAGATAAAACTATTGCTTGGTAGCGCAAAAGAAGAATTAGGAACCAGAGTTGAGGGCCAGGAAAGTCAGTCACTATTGGCGGAATCGGTAAATGAATATCAGCAAGCACTTACCATCAACACCCGCGAGCAATTGCCGCAGCAATGGGCGATGACACAGAACAATCTCGGCAATGTGCTGGCTTCGCAAGGCGAGCGCCTGGAAGGCGCGGAAGGTATAAAGCTATTGGCCCAATCAGTCGATGCTTATCACGAAGCATTGAAGGTTTATACCCGCGAACAACTGTCGCAGCAATGGGCGATGACACAGAACAATCTCGGCAATGTGCTGAGTTCGCAAGGCGAGCGCCTGGAAGGCGCGGAAGGTATAAAGCTATTGGCCCAATCAGTCGATGCTTATCACGAAGCATTGAAGGTTTATACCCGCGAACAACTGCCGCAGCAATGGGCGAGGACACAAAATAATCTCGGCGCTGTGTTGAGTTCGCAAGGCGAGCGCCTGGAAGGCGCGGAAGGTATAAAGCTATTGGCCCAATCAGTCGATGCTTATCACGAAGCATTGAAGGTTAGAACCCGCGAGCAATTGCCGCAGCAATGGGCGACGACGCAGAACAATCTCGGCAATGTGCTACAACGACAGGGCGAGCGGATGGAAGGCGCTGATGGGGTGCGCCTGCTCGCACAATCAGTTGATGCTTATCACGAAGCATTGAAGGTCTATACCCGTGAGCAACTGCCGCAGGACTGGGCGATGACACAGAACAATCTCGGCGCTGTGTTGAGTTCGCAAGGCGAGCGCCTGGAAGGCGCGGAAGGTATAAAGCTGTTGGCCCAATCAGTTGATGCTTATCACGAAGCATTGAAGGTTTATTCCCGCGAACAACTGCCGCAGGACTGGGCAAGGACACAGAACAATCTCGGCATTGTGCTGAATTCGCAAGGCGAGCGACTGGAAGGCGCCGAAAGCATCAAGTTACTGGCCCAATCAGTCGATGCTTATCACGAAGCATTGAAGGTTAGAACCCGCGAACAACTGCCGCAGCAATGGGCGATGACACAAAACAATCTCGGCGCTGTGTTGAGTTCGCAAGGCGAGCGCCTGGAAGGCGCGGAAGGTATAAAGCTATTGGCCCAATCAGTCGATGCTTATCACGAAGCATTGAAGGTTTATACCCGCGAACAACTGCCGCAGGACTGGGCGGCGACACAGAACAATCTCGGCAATGTGCTGAGTTCGCAAGGCGAGCGACTGGAAGGCGCGGAAGGTATAAAGCTATTGGCCCAATCAGTTGATGCTTTTCGCGAGGCGCTAAAGGTCAGGACACGCGAGCAACTGCCGCAGGATTGGGCGATGACACAGAACAATCTCGGCACTGTGCTACAAAGACAGGGCGAGCGGATGGAAGGCGCGGAAGGTATAAAGCTATTGGCCCAATCAGTTGATGCTTATCACGAAGCATTGAAGGTTTATACCCGCGAACAACTGCCGCAGCAATGGGCAACGACGCAGAACAATCTCGGCGTTGTGCTGAGAGCGCAAGGCGAGCGCCTGGAAGGCGCGGAAGGTATAAAGCTATTGGCCCAATCAGTTGATGCTTTTCGCGAGGCGCTAAAGGTCAGGACGCGCGAGCAACTGCCGCAGAAATGGGTGCAAACACAAAACAATTTGGCCAAAGCTTATTGGCTGCTTCACAATTGGCCTGACGCGGCGGAATCCTACGCGAATATCTTAACGCTTTATCCGAGCTATAAAGAGGCTTATAGCCGCCTAAGCCTGATCTATCATGAGATATTATTCAAATTTGAGGAAGCTTTCGCCTTGAATCAATGGTGGCTGGCTCGGCATCACAATGATATTTCGGCTCAGGCTGACCTTATAGAAAAGTATTTCACTACTGCCCGTTTTGCCGAGTGCGGGCAGCGGGTTAGCGCACTCTTAACCAAGCCGGAAGTTGCTGCCAGTACAAAAGCCGCGCTACGGGCCATTGAGATTGGTGATTTGCTGGCGATGGGGCAAACCAATCAAGTGCCTGCCAGAATGGATGCCTTAATCGCCGAGGTAGCCAGTCAACCTGCGGAGTTTAAAGTTAATTGGAGCTTTGATGGCACTAAACATTTCATCGGCCAGAATGACAAGCTATTGCTCTATCGCACATGGTTGGAGCAGTTGTTTGCCGCATTAGCCAATCCGGCTCGCGACCAGATCATCAAAGGCTTGAATGAAACGAAAGCCGCTTTCAAATGATGCGAAGGCGCGCAAATTCAATCAGTTGATTGAATGGTTATAGCGTTGAACTGTGCGAATCCCATTTTCATTAACACCGCAATGAATCATAGTAGCTGGCCGCTCTAGCGCTCGCTCAAATAGTTCAAAGGGTTGTTCCGGTCAAACTGTTAAAGCTAGGGTAGTGATGAAAAAATCATGCTGCCTCTGCCGCGTAGCGGCAGGTGAGTTTAGCCAGGTGTTTCAACGCCTGGTCAGCGATCCGCTCAACCCCGCGTCGCGTAGCGACGACTGAAGCGATTCAAGTCGCGTAGCGACGCCAATGCCTGGTCATCGCTGATTTCCAAGCGTTAAACCGCCTGGCTAAACTCAATCCGCCGCTACGCGGCACATTTTGGCAGCATTACCCTTTTATCACTGCGATTAGAGGTGTCGTTGCCTGCATATTTCACCCGGCTAAAACAGAGAGTTAATGAGAAGGCGTCCCGATTCGTTTTCTTCTCCTGTAATTAAAATATCACGCAACTGTGTTTTATTTTCTTGCAATTCGGCAGGCAGTTGGTGTAAAACGAGAATGGCTGAAGCCATCAGGCTGGCCGCCGTCGTGGTTCTTCCCCTCCTTTGCAATTACCCGGCGCGGCAGTTTAACCCTGAATCGGCAGTCAGCCGAAGGCCATCGCCGCCGGACAAATACATTAAGAGGTTCAATAAAACGCTTCGCTCACTTCTGCGGCGTGTTTTTCTTGCAAGTCCTGGGCTTATTCTCGCTGGTCTTTTGGATGAAACGGTTAAATCTGTTTATGCCGGTCATACCGTTTAACCAATTGAATGCGTCATAACGCCCGCTGCTATCAGGGGTAGCTGACTTTCTACCCAAGCAAGAGACTTCCCTGCGATTAGCAGAAGCGCTCTAACAATCGGGGCAGTGCTTTTACTAACATTCGAGGTTGTTCTACCAACGATAGGTGCAATGCCCTCAATGGTAGAGGTCATTCTATGAACGGGAGGAGACATTCTCCCAATGGAAGAAGTGCTTCTTCCATTGGGAGATAGCAATCTACTAATAGGAGAAAGAATTTTCCCAATGGAACCAGTTGTTCTACCAATGGGAGAAGACATTCTTCTAACGGGAGATAGCATTCTATTAATGAGAGAAAGCGTCCTACCATTGGGAGAAAATGTTTTATTAATGAGAGAAAACATTCTGCCAAGCGAAGAATGTCTTCTACGATTAGTAGAACATCTTCTCCCATTGGTAAAGACGATTCTACTAACCGAAACAGCCCTTTATCAGTCCGGAGAAGCGTTTCTCTTTGCTGAAAGGGTGAAAGTCAAAATTTGAGCGCGACAACTCCATAGATCATTGCAGCGCTCATTAGCTGCACCTCAGGGTGTTTGTTTGAAAAAATGAAAGGAAAGGAAGCGAAAATATGGCTGACAAAAAAACAGTGGATTCAGTGATTGCAGATGCAGAACGGTTCGCTACAGTTTGGACCGAAAACACAAAGTTTTCTATGGGTGATTTGACGCTGGATGGGCTAAAGGCTGAAATCACTAAGCTGCGCACTCTCAGACAGTCCCGCGATGAAACACGCACCAAGCTATCAAGATTGGTTGATGATACCAACGATCAAATGAAGCTCGTCGCCGACTACAACACTCGCGGGCGCAGTGGAATGAAGGCCATATTTGGCCCCGATTCCGCGCAATATGCACAAGTGGGCGGCACTCGCCTGAGCGAACGCAAACCATCTTCGTCGAAGAAGACCAAGGCTCCGCAGCCGTAACTGCTCGCAAGCAAGTGCGGAATAATGCCTGGAAGTGATTTGCGCCGGCACCGTCTAAAGCGCTTTCAGGCCAACTTGGCCAGAGAATCAGCCACTAAGACACAAAGACACCAAGAATCACCATTGGTTGTGTCCCCTGGTGCCTTCGTGTCTTGGTGGCAAAGACTACGCTCAATTGAAAATCGCTCTAAGAATGAGTATCGGGCAGCAACGTGAGAATTTCTGCGGCGAGTTCTTCCGGCAAACGGTCGCCGGTTTCAACAATCAAGTCTGCGAGCGCATAAGCCGGTCGGCGGCGCTCGAACAATTCACAGGTCTCTTCTCTGCTGCGTAGGAGCGGCCTCGTGGCGTCGCCAGTGATGCGTTGCAGGCAAACTTCAAGAGGACAATCGAGCCACACGGTCACGCCGATTTCACGCAGCAACGCGCGATTCGCTTCAGCGATGTATGCACCGCCGCCGAGCGCAATCACTGCCCCGCTCATCTGCCGACACGCGGCTATCGCTTCGCGCTCAAGCCGCCGGAATTCCTGCTCGCCGCGCGTCTTAAAGATTTCTCGTATAGCCTGGCCTTCGCGTTGCTCGATCAACATGTCGAGATCGACAAACCGCCAGCCCATCGCTGAGGCCAGCGCCTCGCCGACGGTCGTCTTGCCTGCGCCCATGAAGCCGACGAGAAAAATACGGACAAGCGGACGGCCTGCAATCGGTGAACTCTTCATAGTGAGGTTGATTACTTTAGATCAATCGAGATACGCGCCCTTCGCCGGCAAGCGTCGTGAGAGTATCGTAGAACTCCGGGAATGAAACTGCCGCGCAGTCTGCATCAACAATCTCGGTCTCGCCTTCGGCCATCAGCCCGGCAATCGCAAATGCCATGGCGATGCGGTGATCGCCTTCAGTTTCGATGCGCGCGCCGCTGAGTCGCTGCGGCCCGGCGACGCTAAAGCCATCATCGAACTCATCAATCGCGCCGCCCATGGCGCGTATGCCGTCGACTACCGTCTTGATGCGGTCACTCTCCTTGATGCGCAGTTCGTGCGCGCCGCGCACCTCGACGCGGCCTTCGACCTGCGTGGCCAGCACGGCGAGAATCGGAATCTCGTCGATAATATTCGGAATAATCGCGCCTTCAAGCACCAGGCCGCGCGCCTCGGTCTTGAGTTGACTGCCGCTCACTAATAAATCGCCTACAGGCTCGCTGTGTTCGCTTCGCAGGTTGTGGGTTTCAATCTTTGCGCCCAGGCGATTGAGCACGTCGAGAAAACCGTTTCGCGTCGGGTTCAAATTCACCCCCGCGAGCCGCACCTCGGCCCCGGCAAGCGCGCACGCGCCGGCAATGAAGAAGGCTGCCGATGAAACATCGCCGGGGACGCGATAATCGACGGCGCTCAACTCCGCGCCGCCTTCGATGATCAAAGTGCCGTCGGCTTCTCTATGCAGTCGCGCGCCGAATTCTGCCAGCATCAATTCGCTGTGATTGCGCGACAGCGACGGCTCACGAAAGCTCGTGCAGCCATCGGCGTACAGCCCGGCGAATAACACGCAGGTTTTGACCTGGGCGCTGGCGACGCGGCTCGCATAATCAATGGCGTGCAAAGCGCCGCCGCTGATCGCCAGCGGTGCGTAATTATCATCACGAGCGGTTACCTCAGCGCCCATCAAGGTGAGCGGTTCGATGATGCGGCGCATAGGGCGGCGGCGCAAACTCGCATCGCCGTCGATCACTGAGCGAAAGCGCTGGCCCGCGAGAATGCCGCTGATCATGCGAATCGTCGAGCCGGAGTTTTGCGCGTCAAGCATGGCGGGCAATGTCGCCGGCGCAAGCCCGCCGAGCCCCTGGCCGTGAATGATCATCTCGCCGTCGGTTGATTCAACCGAAATGCCCAGCCGCCGGACGCATTCGAGCGTCGCATGACAATCGGCGCTGGATGCAAAGTTGCGGATTCGTGATCTGCCTTGCGCAACACTGGCGAGCATGGCGACGCGGTGCGAAATCGATTTATCGCCCGGCAGATTGACCTGGCCGTTGATTGCGCTTTTGCCGTAGATTCCTATTGATCTTGACATCACAAGTTCCGCCATGTTACACAATGACGCGCCTTGTGACTACCCTTCGCGTTAGTTCATGTGCAGCAAATTGCGAGATTAAGGTTTGGATAGAAAGGCAACCCGCTAGCCGATGACCGAGACCATCGAGCTTTCAATAGACAGCAAACTGGAGTTTGTCGATCTGGTTGCTTCGGTCACCAAGAGTGTCACGGCGAAGATGCGCTTCAGTGAAGACGACTCTAGTTGGATCGAACTGGCGGTTCACGAGGCCGTCATCAACGCCATAACTCACGGTAACAAGAGCGCCGACGATAAGAAAGTGGATGTCCGATTTGAAACCGAGCAGACCGCCCTGGTGGTCGTCATCCGCGATTACGGCATGGGCTTCGACCCATCGAAACTGCCTGATCCGACGAGCGCCGACAACCTGCTCAATCCCAGCGGGCGCGGCATATTTTATATGCGCACGTTTATGGATGAGGTTGACTATTCCATCCATCCAGACGGCGGCAGCGTCGTCCGCATGAAAAAGTACAAACAGCATTTGTAAAAAATTCTCAGGACGAAAAAGGAGACAAGCGATGGCTCAGTTGACGATTAACCAGCGCCAGGCGGGCGACGTGACGATTCTCGACCTTTCGGGAAAGATCACCATCGGCGAAGGCAGCGTCCAGTTGCGCGAAGCTGTAAAAGATCTGCTCGGCAGCGGCAAGAAGCAAATCCTGCTCAATCTCGGCGACGTGTCCTATGTCGATAGCAGCGGCATCGGTGAGTTGGTCAGCTCTTATACGACGACCAACAACCAGGGCGGTAATTTGAAGCTCTTAAATCTGACGAAGAAGATTCAAGATCTGTTGATGATTACCAAACTGTTGACAGTCTTTCAGACATTCGATAATGAGGCGGAGGCGGTTAGCAGCTTCCCGACCTCGACGCCTGCAAGCTAAACACTCGCTACCGCCAGAGCGAGATTCAACCGTTGTTTCAGGGCGCACGCCTCTACACGACGTAGAAGCCTGCGCCCTTTCGCTCCTACGGCAAGCATCATGATCACCAAAAGAATTCTGCTCGCACAGGCGATGCTGTTGGCGTCGCTGGCGCTGGTCGCAACGGCGCAACCCGCGAATCAAACGACTCTTCAGGGGAAGACCGTAGCCGTTGTCATCGGCGTTTCAAAATATCCCAAGCTCGGTGGCGGCCAGCAACTTCAATTCGCCGACCGTGATGCTCTGCTGATTGCCGAAGCGTTGAAAAAGGCCGGCATCGGCGCTGATAACCTGCGCGTGCTGACGGCTCAAGACGCCACGGTTGCTGCCATCAAATCGGCGCTCGGCAATTGGTTGGCGCGCACCGCAGGTGCCAACGATACGGCGATTATTTTCTTTTCCGGACATGGAGTCTTTGAGCAGGAGTTCGGCGAAGCCTATCTGCTTGGGGCCGATTCGGATGCCAAAGAGCCGTTCTCGACGGCGCTATCGCTCGACGAAATCAAGCAAGTAGTCACCAAACGAGTTCACGCGCAGCGTGTGTTGTTGATTACAGATGCGCTGCGACGTGACTTCTTCGATCCCGATACGAACCAATCCCTGGCAAACGCCTTCCTTCAAGCCTTTGATCAACTGGCGACCGCGCGCGCAGGGCTTTCGGTAATTGCCGCAAGCAGCGCGGGTGAATATTCCCGCGAGGGCCAGCGCTGGAACGGGCAAGGCGTTTTTTCAAAGCATCTCGCCGCCGCCTTGACGACCGGCCATTACATCGACCGCAACAATGACGGTCTATTGACCGCCGACGAATTATTCGACGTGCTCGGCCCGCTGGTTGCCGAAGATACAGCGAACAAACAACACGTATGGCACAGCAACACAGCGCTGGCGCAAATCGCTATCGCCAGCATCTCGCACGCCGCTGCGACAGTGGCAGCCAAGGAATCGCCGGCGACAAAAAACGAACCGCCAACCTCAATAGCAGCGAGCGCGGCCATCCCATCCGATAAAAAAAGCGCCTCGCCAGCCGTAAGCGCGCCGCCTCGACTTGTAGACAAGCCGTCTCAAACTGTTTTGAAAACACCTGAGGATGCCACCGGTTCTCGCGACGCCGTCGTGGTAGCTGAACCGCCATCGAGCAAAGGCACAGCGGCGGGCCCGCCAGCGAAAAACGGAACGGCTACAGGGCAAAAGAGCGCCGGCATTGCGCCAGTCGTCAGCAAGTCCGAATCGCCTGTAAGCGTGAACAGCGCGCCGCCTGCCGATAAGGTCATCGCCAGAACCGAGCCGCCTGCCAAAACGCCAGCCGCCGCATTGCCGATGACGACCGCGCGATCTCCCATCAATGCGCCACCCGCGACTACCACGGTCACGCCGGTCGAAAATCCCAATCAACCATCTGTAAGCACGGCTACAAATCCTGAAGCGGCGACCAGCGCAACCCCACCGCCGCGCCCTATAGCACGGCTGCCAAAGGTGGGCGATGTCGCGGGCGCGCCGGAGCGCAGAGTTGAATCGGTCACGCCTTCCTCGCCGCCTCTCACGACCGGGATGGAAGCCGCGCCATCGCCTTTGATCCTGCAACTCGAAGCTGCAATCGCGGCAAAAAATCTGCTTGAGCCCAAGAATGCCAGCGCCTGGGATCTCTATCAGAAGATTGTTGCCGATCCGTCAGCGGCCTCCGATGCCGCACGCCTGCGTCCGGCGCTCGTAGATGCGTTGATCGCCGCAGGCCGCGCCATCGTCGCCGGCGAGGTTTGCTCAGACAGCATCGCCGACCGCGTAGACGATTTTCGCCGTGCCGGCCAGATGCTGGCCCGTGCCCGTTCGCTCAGGCCGGAGAATACCGAGATTAGCGCCCTCGAAAAACTGAGCGCCGCCCAGGCGTTGATCGCCTTACAGTTTTATGACGAAGCCGAGCGCGCCCTCACGCCGCTGCAAACCCTCAAGCTGGCAGCCGTCGAAAATGCCATGGGGCTGGTGCAACAAGGCAAGCTCGATAACTACCGCGCCGAACGCGCCTTCAAGCGCGCCGCCGAAATTGATCCGAAATGGGCCGCGCCGCATTACAACCTGGCCTTGCTCTATCGCAGCCAGCAAAATGAAGGCGCGCTCGCTGAATTGGAACAGGCGGCAGCCCTCAATGCCCAGAATCCCTTGATGCTGGTCGCGCTAGGCGACGAGTATTTCGCCAAACAAGAATGGCCGCGCGCCGCTGAAAGCTATCGCAAAGCCATCGCCATTAAGCCCAATGATGACGGTCTGCATACGAAACTCGGCCACGCTCTTTACAGCCAGGGTTTGCAGACGGAAGCCAACCGCGAATATCAGAAAGCCCGCGAGCTACGCTCCCATCAGTAGGCAGAATCCGGTGATTCTCAATATAAAAGTCGCCAGGCAATTCGTGAGCGACGAACTGTCCGTCACTTCTTCTTCTCAAGTTGTGGCGTAAGGTCGATCACATATAGTTCCGGCTGGCGGTCGCGGTCTGAGCCGAACATGATTTCGTGATCGGAGATGAAGACCGGCGAGTGTACATTGCCAGGCTTGTAGGTCAATTGCTTAATCAGTCCTGTCGTCGAATCATAAACAAATAACTGCGTGCCGGTATCAGTCGGGCTGATGAAAGCGATCAGCTTGCCGTCGGCGGAAAGCGCCGGGCTGCGCTTGGGCTGGTCTGGATCAGGCAAGTCCGTCACCTTGCCGCTCTTCAAATCAAGCATGAAGAGGTTGTCAGACTGCTCGGCTTCTTCCTGCGCCAATAAAACTAAAGAGCCGCCCCCAGGTGTGAAGAGGTAAAGATGGATGCGGGCGAATTTCGTCTCGGTCAAATCGCGCAGCGGTTTGCCCGCAAGGTCATACTGCCAGAGCGAATGCCTGCCGCTTGCCTCACTGATTTTGACGAGCAACACAGACTTCCCGTCCTGGTAAAAGCCCGGATGAATGGAAGAGACTTCGTCTTCGGTGAAGGCTTCCCCCTTGCCCCCCGCGACCGCGAGGCTGGCAACATGCAGTACGCCGAAGGCAGCGTCCGGCAACGGACTCTCGTCGGTCGTGTAGAAAATCTGCTTGCCGTCCGGTGCGAAGACCGGCTCCTTGTCGCTGAAGGCGTTTTTCGTCATCTGGCGCAGCTTGCCGGTTTTCAGATCGAGCAGGTAAATCTCCGCAAAGCTCCCCGATTCGCCGAAGCCTGCAAGCGCAATGCTCTGGCCATCGGGCGACCAGGCAGGATCGGCAGCCCCCCAGCGAAAACTGGTCAGGGGCGGGCGAATCGAGCGATTCGTAAGGTTCATCACATACAGATTCGGCGTTTGATCAGGCTTCTGCGCCAGCAAGAGCACCGATTTGCGGTCAGGCGACAGTGGGCCGATGACGTACAGCCCCATACCCTGCGTGATGCGGTCGATTTTCAGCGTCTCAGTCGGCTTTTTCTTTTCATCTTGTTTGTCGTCCTTCTTTTGCGCGCCGGCGTATGAGGACACCATCAGGAGTGACAAGTGACAGGTGACAAGGGACAAGAGCAAGAACCGTATAGACCGTTTCCGGCTGATTATTTTTGCGCGTGAAAGGGACAGACGCCAATTGCCCGTAGAGGCAAGCAAGATCATATATTCCTCCTGAATCTCTTGTCACTTATCACTTGTGACTCGTCACGGTTATGGATGCCTGCATCCTATCACGCGCCGCAATCCTGTTAAAGCGGCAAGCAACCCGTCACCCGGATTTGTAAACTAATCGTCGGCACCCGGCGGTTTCGGCTGACGCTTTCAAATATAGATGCTATGATTCAAATCAGAGAGGCGAAAGAGCGAATGAGTCGGCTGATGTTCGTTTACCTTTCCGGAAGCGAGAAAGGCAAAACCAGAATCTTCACACAGAATCGCGTCACGATCGGCACATCGGAGACCTCCGACTTGAAACTCGTGCCCGAAGATGGCGGCGCATTGCCATCGGGCGTGATGGCCGATATTTATGACGACGACAATATCTTCCACCTCGTCCCGCAAACCGACCTGAACGGCACAGAGATCAAGGTCAACGGCGAGCCGCTCGAAGCCGATGAATCGGGTGCCGGCCACGTGTTGCGCGATGGCGATACTTTGCATTTCGGCCACGGATTGTCGAGCGCCAGCGTCTTGTTTCAGGTGATGCCGGAAAATTTTTCGGCAACCACCCTCGCCCGCCGCAGACCTGTCGAAGTCGAACCGGTTGCCACGCAGCCCGTGCATCCGCTGACCGCGACACTGTTTGTCAAAGAATTGACCGCCAGCCTCTGGGCAGAGATCCCGCGCCGCGCCAAATGGTTTGCCGTCAGCCTGATCTCCCTGCTCATCCTCGTTGTTTTCGGCACAGTGCTGTTTGTGATGGTCACGGGCCTGCGGCTCAATAACCGCACCGAAGAATTGCGCGATCAGATCGGCAACGAAAAAGAGGCGCGCAATAGAGCCCAGGATTTAATCAATAAGCAGCAGGAAGAGATCAACCGGCTGCGGCAATCGAACGAATTGATTCAACAATCCACCCAGCGCATCGCCGAGTCTTTCAGTCCCGGCGTCTGCTTGATCGTCGGCAGCTTCAGTTTCGTTGAGCGCGGCACCGGACGCCCTCTGCGCTACGAGAGCGCCGACAGCATATCGGATCAGCCAATAGACAAGAACGGCCACCTGCTGCTCTCTGTAGATGGCGCTGGAGGGATTTATCATGTAGATTACACCGGCACAGGCTTTGTGGTTGAAGAAGGATTGATGGCCACGAACAAACACGTCGTACAGCCCTGGGCAAATGATCCGGTGACACAGATTCTCCAGGGACAAGGCGCTGGTTACACGGCGCGACTCGACTCGCTGGTGGCTTTCTTTCCGGCCATCAAAGAGCCTTTCGATTTGAAGGTCGCCAGCACTTCGGTGCGGTTCGATGTTGCCCTGTGCAAATTCGAGCAGGGCAATGCGGCCTTGCCTGTGCTGCCGATGACCGGCGAAGACAGCCGCACGATTGTCGGCGAGCCGGTCGTGCTGCTCGGCTTCCCTACGGGCGTCGACGGGTTGTTGCAACGGATTGATGAAAGTGAAAAGAGCGAGATTCTGCGCTTGCACAGGCGCTCGGTGACCGACGTAGCACAGGGCCTGGCGGAGCGCGGCCTCGTTCGACCATTGACGACCACAGGAACCATTAGCGATGCGTTGCCGGGCAAGATCGTGCACAGCGCGCAGACGACCGAAGGCGGTTCAGGCAGCCCTATCTTCGACCGTCAGGGCCACGTGATCGCCATCAACTCAGCGATCCTGACGACGATTGACGGCGGTCAAAGCTTCGGTGGCTCGAACTTCGGCGTGCCGGTCAAAATCGCCCTGGAGATGCTGCAATCCTACGACCGCACCAATCCCAAAGCAGCCGCCGAGCATTAGAGCAGTTTGAGGTCGGTTTACAGAGACATCGGTGTATAGAGAAAGAAGATTCGAGCCGCTATGGAGAGCAGCGAGCCGCTGCCGCATGGTTTGTCGCTCACGATGAAGCGCGCCGCAAGAGACTGCCCCGGCATTCATTCGCCAGCCGCTTCCGAAAAGTTACCGCCCTGCGCCTGCCATTGCATCAAGCAAAACGGTTTTGTGAACCGAACTCGACGCCGCTGAAATGCAATAATTCATCCTCTTTGCTTGGCGGCGGCACGACTTCAAAGACGATGTTATCGAACTTGTCGTGACCTCTGTAAAAAGATGACTTGTAGCCGCGCAGGTTGGTGAATTCGATCATCTGCACCCCCCACTTGCCGAGCGCGGCGTTATCGGGAATCGGCACCGTCACTTCAAACTGTTTGCGCTGGAAAGCCTCTTCTATAGGTACGACCAGTTCGCCGGAGGCGAGCTTAGCCTTGCTGGAACTTCCCATGCTGAACTGAAAACACTGAATGAAGATCTTGCCGATGCCGTTCGGATCGTAGGCGTTGACGCTCAACAGCAACTTGTCGCCTGTAACGACACGCATCTCCGCAGAATTGTTCTCCATAAAGCTAACAGACATATTTACATCTCCCCTATGATGCCAGTGTCAATGTGAGGCAATTTAGATTATGGTTACCGGGCAGGTACGGGGCTGATTTCCTTCAGCTCTATTACGGCGAGGATAATAACTGCCATTAGTTGATGAGTCAAGAGATGATTGAGCAGTGGTCAGCGGTCAGTGGCCTGTAGTCAGATAAACAACTTAGAGACTCTGGATTCGCTTTACAAAACCCGATGAAGTCGTCGCGGTCGAACTGGCAACTGGCAACCGACAACTGGCAACTGCTCTTAGTTTTTCTGTCCGAAAGGGCGCTGTTTCCCTTCTCTGGCTTCCTTGATTGCGCCGTTGGCGACTTCGCCCATCTCGATGGCTTTTTCGTATTCGGCGACCGCGTCATTGCGGAATTCCTGAAAATCATAGATACGGCCAAGCAGCACATGGCTCCATTGAATGAGCCACTTCTCAGATTCCGGCGACGCATTGTCAATCGCCTTGTGATAGAGCTTGATGGATTGCTCCAGACGGTCATGTTGCGCCTGAATCTTGTCATTCTCGTCGGCTTTCGGGTCAAGCTCGACCGGCGAGGCCGTCGAACTGAGAACTTGCGCCAATCCGTAAAGCGCGCGGGCATTGTTCGGCTCTTCGGTCAACACCGATTCGAGAATCGTGCGCGCTTCGGCGAATTTTTTCTGGCGAATCAAATCGTCGGAGGCGAGAATCTTTTTCGCCACCGGCGCGCCTGCTGGGTCTGCGACGGACTCATTCTTTCTGGCGCTGCGGGTCGCGGCAACGCGCGCCACCACCGGTTCAAACTCCTTGGCGCGTACCGCCTCGCGCTCGAATTTCACCGTCGCCACCATCTGATCCATGAAGGTCTCAAGGCTCATGCCGACCGCTTCCAGGTCGCGCAACGAGCTATAAAAATGAAACGCCAGGACTGCGCCGCGCAAGTAAGCCTGCGCGAGATCGAAAACCGCATCGTCTTCGCTGTAGGCTTGCCCGCCGGTTGTGGCGCGCAGACGCTTCAGCCGCGCTTCAGCCGCCTGCGCCAGCGATTCTCGCATGATGAGATAGACGCTCGAATTATATGGCTTGGCCGCCGTCGGCATCTGAGCGACCAACTTGGTGATCGGGTCTTTATAATCGAGCGCGAATTTCAAATGCCGCTCGATTAACGGGTCAATGACGAAACGTATCAATGCCTGGCGCACGCCATCAATACTATAACTGCGCGACGGGCCGATAATCACCAGGTAATCGTCGCCGACGCGGCGCGACAGCAGATCATCCTTCTGATTCAAAATATCGCCGCGCACCACAGAGGTGTTGAGCGCGAGTAACGGGTCGGTAATGACAAAGACCTGACGCGAGCGGTTGCGCGCGACCACCGTCGGGTCTTGCTTCTTGCGTTTGACTTCTGTGTCAGTTGGCGCGATCACCAGCGGTCGCATGTTGATGATCGTTTCAGGGGTGGTGTGAAAATATTCGAACGTTTGATAGATCAATTCACCAACCGGCTGGCGATAGGCCGTCGCGTAGAGGTCGGAGACTTTCGCGTACTTCGCAAGATAATTCTTGATGCCGCTCGTCAGATAAAACTCGCGCACCAGCGGTTCAAAATCGGCAATCAGGCGCAATTCATCAGGCAAAACGACACCTGGCGGCGTGTGGATGGCAAAGCCTGGCGGCGCGGTCATCAGCAGGCTCAACGCCGCATAGCGCGCGGCATCGGTCGTCTCATCAACACCGGGGCGGCGGTGCGCCTGGTAGTAAGCCGCGAGTTTCTCTTTCAACTGCGGATTGATATTCGCCAGGTCTTTGCGCAGTTCGGCGCGCAAGGGCGACAGCGGTTGGCCGCCGGTTTCCACATCAAACCCGGCGATGTTGATCGCCGCCATCGTCACCAGCGTGCGAGCGTCGGATTCGATGCGGACATTGACATCGGCGGGCAGGATGAAGCCCGTTGACTGCGGTTGATTGGAAGGCAACGCCCCGGTCTTCTCCTGCGCCAAAGCAGATGAAGCCAGAGTAAAGCAAAGCAGAATGACCAGGACTGATTGAATCATAATCATTAGGATAGCTGCGACGTGAAAAATCGGTCAATGAATTTAACCAGCTTGTCAGGGCGACCCGGCGATGGTTGCCCCAGATTGAAGAACGCCGATTTTCAGGAACTCTTGCACGCTCATGCGAGGGCGGCCACCGCCGGGTCGCCCTGACATGAATTTCTCTACAACTTCTCTGACACCGATTTTGCCTGCATGAACAGCGTCAGGTAATCGCGCCCGCCGGCCTTCGAGTCGGTGCCCGACATATTGAAGCCGCCAAACGGATGCACGTCAACCAGCGCGCCGGTGCATTTGCGATTGAGGTAAAGATTACCAACGTGAAAGTCGCGCCGCGCCTGCTCCAGACGCTTGCGCTCGCGGCTGTAGACGGCACCGGTCAGACCGAACTGCGTGTTATTGGCGATGTCTAGCGCCGCCTCGAAATTCTTGGCGCGAAACGCCGCCAGCACCGGGCCGAAGATCTCTTCTTGCGAGATGCGCGCCATCGGGTCAACCTCGCCAACCACCGTCGGCTTGAGGAACCAGCCGCGTTGATCGTCCGTAAGCGGCCCGCCGCCCGCGAGCAAGCGGCCCTCGCCTTTGCCGATTTCGATATAGTTCGAGATCGATTGATAAGCGCTCTTGCTCGCCACCGGCCCCATCCAGTTCTCTTGCTCTTTGGTCGGGCCGATGCGAATCTTGCCGGCGCGATCAGCCACCCGCTCCATCAATTTATCATAGACTTCGTCCACCACGACGACGCGCGAACAGGCCGAGCATTTTTGGCCCGAAAACCCGAAAGCCGCCGCCGTCACCCCTTCGGCTACCGTATCCAGATCAGCCGTTTCGTCGACGATGATCGTATCCTTGCCGCCCATCTCGGCGACGACGCGCTTAATCCAAACCTGGCCTTCGGCGGTCTTCGCGGCGAGTTCATTGATATGTAATCCAACTTCCTTTGAGCCGGTGAAGGCGATGAAGCGCGAGCGCGGATTGCCTACCAGATAATCGCCGATGCGGCTGCCGCTGCCCGGCAGGAAGTTGACGACGCCCGGCGGCAGCGAGGCTTCTTCAAGCAGTTCGACAAAACGCGCGGCGATCACCGGGCTGTCGCTCGACGGCTTGAGCACCACCGTATTGCCGGTGACGACCGCAGCCAGCGTCATGCCGACCATGATTGCCAGGGGAAAATTCCAGGGCGGGATGACAATGCCAACGCCGAGCGGGATGTAATAGAGTTCGTTCTGCTCGCCGACAAGCGGCGTCAGCGGATGCGTGCCGCCATAACGAACCATCTCGCGCGCATAGAAGTCGGCAAAGTCTATCGCTTCGGCAACGTCGGCATCGGCTTCACCCCATGACTTGCCGACTTCGAGAACCATCAGCGCGGTGAACTCGGCCTTGCGCCTACGCAGCAGCGCGGCGACTTTGAGCAGGTAGCGGGCGCGCACTTCCGGGGCGACATTTTTCCATTCGTTGAAGGCAGCGGTAGCTTCTTCGATGGCTTTGTCGGCAAGCTCGACCGTCGCCTTATGAACGAGGCCGATGACTTCGTCATAATTCGATGGATTGGGCGAGGCCAGCAGATCGCCCGTGGTGTAGCGTTTGCCGCCGATGATGAGCGGGTATTCGCGGCCAAACCCGGCTTCGACATTGGCAATCGCCTCGCGCATCTCTGCGGCATTGCGTTCGTTTGAAAAATCCGTGAGCGGCTCGTTCTGAAATGGAGGAAGCATAGAGAATTCCTTTCGTGTTTTGGCATTCGCGAAGTAATTATAAACGTTATCAACGCGACGCAAGGCGAGTCAACATCACCGCAATCGGATAACGAGGGCGAGGGCTGAAGCGGTTTTAATCATTAGTATTCGCCAAGCCTGTTTTGTTATCATTTCTCATGCGCGGCGCGAAGCCATCATCGTTTGAGTTGGTCATAAAGGAGTAATCGAGATTGTTTAGCCGCAAAGCCTCAACCCTGCAATCGACGCTTGTGCTGCTGCTGCTGGCTGCCTTGACAAATCCGGCGTTCGCTAGCCGAACGCCCAGGCGACAGGCGCTTGAGCGCAGCATCAATGAACCGTCCGGTGCAGCCGCAAGACTGACGCCGAATGACCGCCAGGAGATTTTCAGCGACACCTGGGCAACGATCAATGAAAAGTATTACGATCCCTCATTCAACGGCGTCAACTGGCGTGCCGTGCGCGAGCAATATCGCCCGGTAGCCGAAGCGGCGCGCACGGATGACGACTTCTACACGGTGATGAAGAAGATGGTCGGCGAATTGCGCGATGCTCATACGCGCTTTGCCACTCCGCGCGAACGCATGGAGCGCGAGCAGCTAAAGGCCATAACGGCAGGCGTGACGATCAGCGAAGTCGAGGGCAAGTCGGTCATCGTCAGCGTCGAGCCCGGTTCGGAGGCGGCGCACGAAGGTGTCCAACTCGGTATGGCCGTTCTGGCAATTGATGGCAAGCCGGTGGCCGAAAAACTCGCCGAAGCGCAAGCCCGCGTCGCCGGCACTTCTACTGAACGCGCCGTCAAGTTGCGCATCTACCGACAACTGGTAGACGGCAATCCGGGAACGCCTCTGCGCTTGACCCTGGAGCGCGCTGACGGCTCGCCGATGGATGTCAGCCTGACACGGCACATCGTTTCTGATGTAGCGCAAGTTACATCGCGCCGTCTGCCGGCGGGCATCGGCTATATCAAGTTGACGCTGTGGAAATCGCCGGCGCATAAAGAATTCAAGCGGGCCCTGGAAAATTTGAAAGACGCTTCAGGCATCATCGTTGACCTGCGCGGCAACCCTGGCGGCGAAGCGCAGGAGGTCATAAAGATTGCCAGCTACTTTTTCAATGCGCGTGTATCATTCGGCCAGTTCGTTTCGCGCAATGGCAAGGCGCTGACGCTCTACACCGATAGAGACGACCTGATTTATAAAGGGCCAGTGATGATCTTGACGAATGAAGGTTCCGGCAGCGGCTCGGAATTATTTTCTGCGGCTATGCAGGAGAACGGGCGCGCGTCGGTGGTTGGCCGGCAAAGCTGCGGTTGCGTGCTGGGAATTTCGCGCTTCAAAAAGTTGCGCGGCGGCAGCGAGCTTGCGGTGAGCGAATTGAAATACATCTCGCCGCAGGGCCATAAGATCGAAGGCGCAGGCGTGACCCCGAACCGCGCCGTGCCGTTGACGCTTACCGATCTACAGCACCACCGCGACGCGGCGCTTGAAGCCGCAGAGAACGCATTGCAAAAGACGAGCGTGAATGTGCGTTAGACACCTTCATCAATAGGAGGAAAGATGGTCAACCAGTCAATGCAAAAAGAAATACTCGATCAACTCGATAAGTTGCACATTGAGCAACAACGTCAAGTACTCGACTTCGCTCGCACACTTGCCGGCCCTGTTGGTAAACACGGAAAAGAATTATTGCACTTCGCCGGAGACATAAACCTAGAAGACCTCAAGCTGATGTCGCAGGCCATCGAGCAGGACTGCGAACAGGTCAATGTTAATGAATGGTAGGTTTCTTTTAGACACAAATATCGTTATTGCCATCTTTGCTAACGAAGCTGCTGTACAAGCCTCGATTGCTAATGCTACAGAGGTATTTATTCCTGCAATAGTTTTAGGTGAATTATATTATGGCGCATATAAATCAACCCGTGTAACAGAGAACATTGCGAAGGTAAATGAATTTGCAATGAGTAATAGTATCCTGGTCTGCGATAGCAGAACCGCACGAGAATATGGACAAACAAAGAATGAATTACGCTCAAAGGGTCGCCCGATTCCAGAGAACGACATTTGGATAGCTGCAATTGCCAAGCAATATAGCTTAACGCTGGTTACCCGTGACGCTCACTTTGGAGAGGTTGACAACTTAACGATTGTGACGTGGTAGCTGACGGTAGCGTGCCATGGGCTTAGATCAACTCAAGCGAAACGGTATAGGAATTTGGTTTGACAGAGAAGATGTCTGACACGCCAACGTACGAAGATATTGCAATAGATGCCTTTTGTAATAGGCTTGCCTGCATTGAAGGAATTAAAGTTGACATTATTGCACGTCCTGATGATCGTGGAAGATTAGGGCGATCAGAATGCGACGCCATCATCCGTCGAGACAGCACTCAATTCTCGCTTGAACACACTTCTTTGATGACTTATAGATCTGAGAAGGGCGGTAAAACGAAAAGGAAACATGAGGTGCTTATCAAACGGTATATTACTCCTTTAGGCATCGAAAACCTGATTCGCGCTGCTTATCCAAACCAGTGGGTCAATATATATTTACCTATAGACTCATTTGACATGAAGTTCAGATACGAACAAACCTTCAACCGGCTAAGGGATAGACTTGTAGACGCTGTAGCACAAACTCCTGAGTTTCGGCTGATTGAGGAGACGAAAGAATTCAGATTTGAAGATATTCCTTTCCCTATATTGATCTCGCGCGAACCTTCCGATACAACAAACTGCTTCATCACCTATCTTGTTCTTACAAACCGGGAACAGACACATGAAAATTTGAAAAATGAGATAGTTCGTGCAGTCGAGAGAAAACGAGATAAACTAAAACATGCCAAAGAGCAAGGCGCTCAAACAATTTTATTGATGGATTCAGATGACATAAACTTCGTGAATTTGCGTTTTCTCGCCAAGGCATTTGGAGAAGCCACACCGCGTGTCGATCTAAAGGACATTGATGAGATCTTTGTAATGCATGCACCGCAAGTAGCCCCGTGGGTAGCTCCAGTAAAGATAGGCGATAGGCTTTATCCCAATTTGCCGGAGTTTCAGGAGTACATTGAGTTCCAAATAAATCACCGTTCTTAACAATGAATTGAATCGGCGACTATCTTGCCGCGCCGCGCCCCGCATTCGACTTCGGAAAGCTCACCAGGTTGGCGATCAAGCGATACGCGCCGGGCACGCCCATCGGCAACTGGCGGAACCACGCATAGCCCGTGTAAATGTAATATCCCTTACCAAACTGGGCGATCAACTCGCCGCCGCGCTTGTCTTCTTCGTTCGGGTCGTGAGAGGCGAGCAGCGGTTTGTATTGCGCGTCCCACTCGCTGAAGAAATAGGTGCCGCGTTCCTGCACCCACCCGGCAAAATCCGCTTCGGTGATCTTATTCGGGTAATTAAAGAGCGGACTCGAAGGATCGAGAATCGTCACCGCTGCGGTTTCGTCGGTCACGCGGTCGGGCATTCCCTGCTTCATCTTTACCGGATAGGGCGTGAAGTTGCCTGCGGCAATTTCATTCTTGTTATATTGGACAATCAGCGTGCCGCCCTGTTTGACATAATCGACCAGCCGCGAGTTGCTGGCAATCACATCGGGCCGTACTTCATAAACCCGTATGCCGGTGACGATCACATCGTACTTGCTCAAATCACCCGACGCCAGTTCGCGCGAATCGATGATGCGGACATCAACATCCATGCGCTTCAGGGCATTGGCAAAATCATCGCCCGCGCCTTCGATGTAGCCGACGCGCAGGCCAGGCGCGACCTTCACATCAAACGATAGCGCATCGATCTCGGCAGGCCGCGCAATGAACCGCGACTCGATGTGTGGATAAGCGATGCGCTGATAGGTGTCGCGGTATTCGCGCCCCTCTGCGGTTTGCGCTACCGCAACCAGGTGACGCGAATCGGTCGCGCCAGCCGGAGCCGTCACGGTAAAGGTGAAGCTCTGCTGTTCGCCTTCGCGCTTCATATCGAAAGCCGCTTCGGCGGGCGCGAATTGCCAGTCTTTGATCTTGTGCAGGCTGACCACGCCGCGCGCCCCGGTTTTCTGGTTGTTGATGATTGTGACATTAATCTCACGCGCCAGCGCCTTGTTCGATTGTGGATAGACGAGCAGCGGCGGCGAGACGGCGACCGAGATGGCGGGCGCGACTTTCAATTCGCGGCGAATCTCGCCAAGCGCTTTGTCTGCAAAACGAAACTGCGCCGGCTGTGTGATGACGACGGGCTCACGGGCGATTTCAAATTCAACACTCGCGCTAATGATCGGCGGCGCAACCGGCTCAATCCCTGTGCCGCCTGTGCCCGGAACGAACATATCGCCCTTGCGCGGGTGCTTGAGCCAGTAGGCCTGGCTCGCCTCAGCGTCCGCAGCAACCGTGACTTTGAAATCGCGTTGTACAATATGTCTTCCATCCGTTCTGGAGTCACTCTCTTTCTGCAATTCAGCGCTCCAGCCCTCAGGCAGGTTGAGGCTGGGTTTAGAAATTTGCGCATTGGTATCAGCATAAGCCTGAACGGTGACTGAGAAGGTCTGCCCAGGCGTAACCACTTCATCATCAGCCAGGCAATCCACGACAACTCCTTGCGAGCGGATCAGCGCATCACCGAAGTCAGTGATTTTTTGTTTAAGCAGAAAAGCGATGTTGTAACGCGCTTCGTCATTCAAATGAAAGGAGTCGAGTTTACCTTGCAACACCATCAATTGATGCAGACCGCGCGCGATGATCGGCGCGAGTTGTGATGCCGAGAGCGGATTGAATTTCGCCATCGCTTCATCTGCCGCCTGCTGAACATCAACCAGCGTCGGGCGTAATTGTTCGGCCTCTCGGCCCGCAAAATCGGCGATGCCGGTCAACTGCACATCAATTTTATCGAAGAGATCCTTGTCGTCGGCGGGCGATCCGAGCGTGCTGTCGACGAGGCGCAGGCGCGAATGCTGCGGCCCGCGCCGTTCGAGCGCGCCCTGATCCTGCGAGCGATGCTGGCTGCGCCCCTGCATGGCAATTTCGTAATAACTGCGACCAAGCAGCGGATCAAACTGGCCGACATTGATTGATAATGTGGGCTGCGGCGGTTCTTGTCCTTTCGGCAACTCTTCGCGCATCGGCACGCGAACGTAGAGCTTCTTTGCCTGCCAGGGGCGCAAGCCTTCTTTGATCTGCTCAGGAAAACGCGACGGGTCGGCGGCGGCGCGATAGGCGTCGGGCGTGAGTATGCCCGATGCTTGATGATGGCCATGCCCGTCCATCGGCGTGCCCGTCCACGCAGAGATAATCACCAGGGGCCGGAACGTGCGAATGACGCGCACCATATCGGCCAGCACCGCTTGACGATCCCACTTGGCGAAGGCTTCCTGCGGCGACTTGCTGAAGCCGAAATCGAAAGCGCGGCTGAAGAATTGTTGCGCGCCATCTATGCGTCGCGCGGCTAATAGCTCTTCGGTGCGGATGACGCCGAGCGTTTCGTAGAGTTCCGGGCCGATGAGGTTCTGGCCGCCGTCACCGCGCGTCAACGAGAGATAAGCCGTGCGCGCCTGACGGCCTCGCGCCAGATAAGCTAACAGGCCGCTATCCTCATCATCAGGATGCGCGCCGGTATGCAAGGCGCTGGCAATCGTGCCCAGACGTTTGAGGGCTTGCCCCAGTCCCGCCACGCCGCGATCTTCCGCCGCGCGCGTGTCGGCTTTCGCCTGTGGAGTCCAGTGAAGACGGGTGGGCGACGCGAAAACTAAAGATAGTAGAATGAAAAGCGCGATTCCCTGACGTTTTGCCATACTATTCACATTAGCCTCTGTCGCTTGTCCATCTCATATCCGGGGCAAGCGGTTTGTCTTGCACGCCATCAATCACCGCCCATCGGCGCAGTTTTCGGCGCGTCGGCGAAGGGCCACAAACCGCGACGCCAGGCGCGTATCAGGTAGATCACCGAGCCGATGACTGCCAGCGCCAGGGCCAGCGAGATCTGTTTCATGGACTCCGTGCGCACGATCAGCACGTAAACGAATCCGAAGAAGGCCAGTACCGCCGGCAGCGGGTAGAGCCACATGCGAAATGGGCGCGGCATATCCGGTCGGCGCAGGCGCAGCACGACGACGCCGGCGATCTGTGCCAGGAATTGCAGTGAAATGCGAATCACCACCATGGCTTTGAGCACATCCTCAAGCCGGAACAGACAGCAAGCGGCGGTAACCGTGCCCAACACCAGAAGCGAGACCTGCGGGAAGCGATGCACCGGATGGACGCGCGCAAACGACTTGAAATAGTTGCCATCCAACGCCGCCGCAAACGGCACGCGCGAGTAGCCCAGCAATAATGAAAAGACTGAAGCGAAGGCCGTCCACATGATCAGCAGGCTCGCCAGCACACCAGCCCAGTTGCCGTATAGCCGCTGCATAAGATTTGAGATGAAGTGCCGCTGAAGCTCTACATTTCCGGGCTTCCCGGATTCCGCCAGTTCGCGCCAAGGGATGACGCCGAGTATGCTAATGTTCATCACCATGTAGATTGCCGCGACCGCCAGAATCGAATAGATGACGGCTCGCGGAATCACATAGCCAGGGTTTTTGACTTCGCCGCCAATGAAGCAGACGTTGTAATAGCCCCAGTAATCATAAACTGCGATCAGCATCGCCGCGCCGAGTCCTTGAAAGAAGGCCAGCGACGGCGTGAACGCGCCAGCCGGAAAATCAAAGGCGCGGGCGCTCTCGAAATTCGTCACCCCCGCAAAAATCACCCATGCCACGGTCAACAGCACGCCGATCCACAGGTACTTCGCCAGTTGTCCGATGATCGTGATTCGGCGATATAACAACAAGACGGCAAGGGCGACCGTACCCATGGCAACGAATGTAGTTCCGGTTACTGTGATGCCTATCTTATCCGAGCCGAGGACGAAGAAGACTTTGGACAGCCCCGGCCAGATATAACTCGCATACCTGGCAAGCCCAAGGCAACCGGTCGCCATTGATAGCGGCGCGCTGAAGGTCAATTGCCAGATGAACAGAAATGAGATCAAACGGCCCAGCTTATTCGGATTGTAGATTTCTTTGAGGTAACGATACGAGCCGCCCGAACCCGGCATGGCTGCGCCCAGTTCGGCCCACACCAGCCCGTCGCACATCACCAGCAACGCACCGCAAATCCAGCCGATCATCGCTTGCGGCCCGCTCATCGCCGCAATGATCGTCGGTATGGTGATGAACGGGCCGACGCCGATCATATCGATCATGTTCAGCGTCGTGGCGCTCATCAGCCCGACGCCACGAATCAATTGCGGTTCGCCCGCCGTCGGCGCGGCGGTTGGTGATGAAGATTCCAGTGCGATGGATGGATCGTCGTGCTGCCGTTCAGTTGTTGCCATAAGCGATCGGTTGAGGCACGGTAAAGGGTTTCAATGCTGACTGCCTTGCGAATAGCTTTAGGTAGTGTAGCGCAAAAGTTCAGCAGCAAAAAAGCGAATCGCCTTCAAATTACAAACATTTTGCAATTTGAAGGCGATGGTGAACGGGCGCAGGGCAACGGCAGTCACCTGGAGCGCGCGGCGAGTTTACGAAGTTACGGGCTGGTCTTGAGACCGCCATTCGGTTGAATCGGCTGGACGCCGGGATTTCCCTGCCCTAAGCCTTGCCCGTTGGGCGGAACGTAGATGAAGACCCACTCTTCATATTGCTCAAGTCCGTAGAGCGCATGTAACGCTTTGCCTTTGAGTTTGGGAGCGACGCCAATAATGGGAACGGTTGACTTGCCAGGCGCTGAAGATGAAAAGGAATCCGACTTGAACAGATGTCCCAGCGGATCGTTTGCCTCTTCGTCATCGTCATCATCATCATCATCGAGGTCGCCGGTCCGGTTAGCCGGAGGGCGCACAACCGCAACGCCGCCGGGCGCAGTGCCTCCTGGCTGGCTCGGTCGGGTTTCGTTTTGCGCCTGCGTGGCGTTCTCGCTATCCGATAGGCTCCCCTTGATTTTTTGAATCTTGGGCGGCGGCCCGGCGAGTAAAAGATAGGACTGCGGGATGATCGCCCCTGTCTCTGCGGCGTAAGCTTGCAGGACGCGGTTGATACGCGGATCACGGGCGCGCACAGGCTCCCACTCAACGCCGGTCATCGGATCAATCAACTCCGTGGTGCGGGCAAATTTAACTTCCTGAACGCCCAGAGTCACCCCGTCGCGCAGCTTCTTTAGCTCGGTCAGGTAACCATATGGCGGCGGCACCTGAAGTTGCAGAGGCCGCAACACGCGTCCGCCATAATAGCGAGCGATGGCCTTGGCCATCTGATTGCCGCGATAGATCATCTCCTCCTCTTTGGAGCGCTGCACCTCCAGCTTGACATTCGGCGCGACTGACGACACCAGATAGATGCCGATTATCGAAAGCGCCAGCAACAATCCGAGCAGCGCATAGCCGCGCTGGCCGTCGCGCGCCGGGGCGCGTGCGCCGGCGTGATCTTCGCTTGAGGCTGGAGGAGTTGTAGTTTTCATCGGGTTTTTTCCGTCAACGGCACGCGGCGTTTTATGTCGTATTGCGTCAGCGTCACGTCGACGCCCTGATCGTTAATGGCATCGATGCGCCACTGATTCATGATTGAGTCGCCGCGCGCCAGCCGCTTGATTTCTTTAGTTGTCGCCAACTCGAAGAGGCCCTGTTCGCCAAGCCTTCCGATGTAACGAAACTGCGGTTCAGGAGCCGCTTGCACGTTAAAGGCGATTGAGTTTGAGAACATTTTCGTGTCGCTCGGCGACTTGACGCTGATGTTAATGCTGCGCTGAAACGCATACTCGCTCGGCTCAAGCTCGGTGGCAATCTGATGTTCGTTGATTCGCTTAGATGGCTTCGGCGTGTTGTCGAATAATAGCTGACCATCTACGGGAATCATGCTGCCGACGACGGTTAGCGTGATCTTACGCGGCGTGCCCGCCACCGCAGACGCAGGGGTAACACCCGTGAGCGTGATCGGCGGCGGCGGCGGCGGCGGCTCTGGTGGTTTCGGCGGCTCAACATAGAACGCAAAGACGTTGCCGCGTTCTTTATTAATCTCGACCGGGCCGCTCGCGACCGGACGGTGCAAATCGAGCGGCGTCAGATCCTGCATCAGCAGGGTGACGATCTCTTCGGCCTGCCCTGAGGCTGCTGGCTTCGCCGCCTGGCCCGCGCCAGTCTGCGGCGCAGTCGCGGTTTGCGCTGTCGGGACAGGCGTATTTGAATTGCTCGTCTTGCGCGCCGGTTTCGACGGCGAGCCTAAGAACAATTGATAAATCACGACGACAACCAGTAAGCCGCCGAGCACAACCAATATCATTCGTTTCTTCTGTTCTGGGTTCGTACCTTTTGCCATTGATTCACTCTGCCAACAAATGACTGCACGGGGCGCGATCAATCAGGGCTGAAAATAAGCCGAAGCTTCAATCGTCATCGCCAATCCTGAACCAGCGGTGGCGCGACCGCGTTTGCCACCGCCGCCTTCGCCCTTGTCTTCCTGCATCGTTAAGCCGACCGCCTTGATGATGAAAAATTGCTTGTTATGCTCAAGGTCGTTGAGGAAGGCTCGCTGATTCGGATACTGGCCGAAGACTGTGAAATGCATATCCAGGTGCGGAAAGGCATTGAGCAACTCATCGGTCTTCTTCTTGCGCTTGCTGTCGGCTTCATCGGTTTTGGCCGCGCCTTTTTCAAGCGGCATATCAATGCCGGTGGTCAACGTGACGCTGTGTTTTTTGGCGAGCGCGTTGACTTCGTTGATCAGCGCAATGCGGCCCGAACTAAGCGGCCTCAGGGATTCGCTCTTGAATGATTGCAGGCTGGCGAGCGCATCTTTGATGTTCGGGCCTTTAACGCCGCCGCCGGTGGTGGTGATCCTTGCCTGTTCGGCGTTGATCCGTTGAAGCTCCTGCTCCTGCGTGCGCAGCCGCGTCTGTTCGGGACTGAGCGCCGTGAAGTAATAGAAGACCGCCATCACAAAGGCGAGCAGCGCCAAACTGGCGGCGACGATCTCCGGGCCGCTCAAACCGAAAGACCGGCGGGCGCGTTTTCGCCGAACAGCGAGGCGCGAGACATGTTCTTCAACCCGTGTGCTCATTGCGCCTCTCCTCCCGCAGGGTTGTAGAGCACGACGAGAGTGAACGGCACCTCGCTGGTCTCCTGCGGCGCTTCCTGTGTCGACTGGCGAATGGCAAACAGGCCACCCGATTTTTCGAGTTTCTCCATCATCTCAGTCATCTGCGCAGGACTTTGTCCTATGGCCTTGATTTCAACACTGGCGGAGACCGCCTGGCCGAGCGGCGCGTTCTTCTCGATCTTCAAACCGATCAGCCGCGCTTGCTTCGGCACGTAAGGTTCGAGTTCGGCCATCAGATGGTTAAAAGAAAAGGCGTGGCGGGCCAGCAACTGGCGCGCGGAAGCCAGTTCCAGCCGGTCAATATCGCTGATCGGAGGTTGCTGCTGCGCCTGGGCGTTCTTTTCGTTTTCCTGGTTCGCTTTATCGAGGCGCTCCTGCGCGTCGCGCACGCGCACGGCGACGATGTTCGCTTTCGCCGTGACCAAGCCGCGCTCGGAAACCGTCCACAAATAGAGCCACAGGCTGATGAGCAAGACGGCGGCAACCGCCATATACAACAGGCGGCGATTGGCGAATGGCCGCCCGGACAGGTTTAAGGTTGTTCGCATCACCCTCAAGAATACCCGAAAGAGGCTATGTTTTTCTAGCTTTGAATTATTGCGATTCGCAGTGGCCAGTGGCCAGCGGTCAGCGGCCTGTTTTAGCTCGAAGCCTTGATCCAGTGCTAAACCCATTGCTAAACCACGAAGGCTTCGCCTCTGAACGGTATGACTGATCTCTGACCAATAGCCACTAACCACTGCTCGCAGGCAACTTCACAGCAGGGCAAACGCATCAGCCTTTTGGAAGTTCCCGTTGTTCAAGCTTGTCATTAGTTCATCAAGGAGGAGGCCATGAAGACTTGTCCGGAATGCGGCATCGCGCTCAATGATGAATACCAGTTCTGCCCCGAAGACGGCGCGTCGCTGGCCGAATCCGTATCCCATGTTCCAATCGAAGTTCCAATCGAAGCCGTCGCATCGACAAAGCCGCAAGCATCTGGTGCCGTCGTGCTCTATTGTCCGGCGTGCGCAGCCGAGTACCCGCTGACGTTTTCCATATGTCCGGTGCATCATACGGCGCTCACCAAGCATGGCATCCCGTCCCTGGTTCAAGCTCTCCCATCGTCAGACAAAACCGAGAAGCCGGCGGCTAAGGTTGCATACAATACGCGCAGCCTTCATCTGGTCGCAACGGATGCCCCCGCGCGACGATCCGCATTGGAAGAATACGAACAGACGGTGGAAAGCCTCGCCCGGCCAGCCGTCGCCGATGATGCCGGTGAGCTTGAGGAATTGCCGCCCGGTGATCTGGTGGCGCAGGATGAAGGGCGAAAATATCGCAGGGCGGCGATGGTAATTTCAATCACGCTCGCCGTGCTGGCGCTGATCGGGGTCTATGCGGTGATCTCAAACGCCACGCGCAAGCCGGCGGCGTCGGCGACGAAGAATGCCAGCGCCAGGAATAATTCACCGCAGCCGACTATCACCGTTCAAACGCCGCCTGCGGCGGTCGATTACCACGAACCGTTGACCGCCAGCACCGCGCCGCCCTCTGACCGTACTGAAGCCAGCACGCCGCGCAACGAAATGGCCAGTGAGGCGCAGACCAGATCGCGCCGCAGCGTTGAGCTTGATCATTCACCGCCGCAGAAAGTCGCTGAGGCGCGAACGGTCACGACTCCGCGCCAGCCAATCGCCGCGCCATCGCCGCGCCCTTTGCAAACCGTGCCCGCCGCGCCGCCGATGCGCCAGCCGGCGACCACTGAACTGGTCTTGCCGCGCGGCACATTCGGCCTGGTCAATGCGCGGCTTACAGGCGTGCGCGGCTCGCGCACCGCCAGCGGTTATCGTTATGACCTGACATTTCACATGGCCGATCAAGCGGGGCACGCTACGCAATGGGAACGGCTCGCCATCGTCACGCGCGCGGCGAGCGGCGCAAGCCGGCAGCAGCAACTTCCCTTCTATCACCGGCTCGGCGCTGATGGCACGTTGAGCTTCACGGTGAGCGTCGAGATGCCGGGTCGCGCGCCTGCCGACTGGCAAGGCCGTATCATCTGCACCAGCATCGGCTCAGACAGCACAGGCAAGACTTACCGCGCCAGTTTCGGTGCCAACGTATCGCCCAATTGAGCGGGCGCTCTGCTGGCGCACCACCATCCCAGTCATTATAGTGTTCGTGTGATCGAATCTTTGCCGGCGAGGACGAAATGTCAGAGCACAAGCACACGAACCGAACCATCGTCACGCCACGCAATCTGCCATTTACATCAGGAATCTACCAGATTCGGTGCAAGCGCAATGGTAAAGTTTATGTTGGTAGCACAGTAAATCTATCTCAACGATGGACTCGCCATGTTTATAGTCTTCGACGCGGAAACCACAAGAACATACATCTTCAGCAAGCATGGAACAAATACGGCAAGGACTCTTTTGAATTCTCAATACTGGAATTAGTGCCAGCGGCCCAATTGTTGGTGAGCGAGCAGAAATGGATTGATCAAACTCGATGTACCAACAGGCAAGTTGGATTCAATATCTATCCCATTGCTAGCTCTCCTGGGAACAAGAATGCTCGCATCTGGAAAGGCTTTGTTGATCCAGAAGGAAATGAAGTGACCATTGTCAATCTGTTCGAGTTCTGCCGCGAGCACAGCCTTGATTTTCCTTCGATGCATCGACTCGCAAAGGGAAAGAGCAAGCTGAAATCTTATAAAGGGTGGACCCACCGCAACAGCCAGCGAAAACGCGAATATGTTAAAACCTACAACGGTTTCATTTCCCCTGATGGAAATCCGATGGCTCCAATAACCAACCTAGCGGCATTCTGTCGCCAAAACGGCCTGGACCCTACGCACATGGTAGCGGTATCAAAGGGTAGGATTCATAGCCATCGCGGGTGGACTCATGTAGAGGGAAGACCGAATCTCAACACTCTCAAGTTTCATAAAGGGTTCATCAGCCCGGATGGAAACCCGGTGATTATTACCAACCTGCAAGCGTTCTGCAAACAGCAAGGACTTCATCCTGTCCATATGCATGAAGTGAAAAGCGGTAAGCGAAAGAGTCACAAAGGATGGACTTGGAGACAAACCAATGAGTGATCATCAAAGCGATAACGAAAAAGCAAAACACACGAACCATCTAATCAATGAAAATAGTCCATACCTCCGGCAACACGCACACAATCCCGTTGACTGGTATCCATGGGGGCCTGAGGCTCTGGAAAAATCCAAAGCCGAAGATAAGCCTATTCTTTTGAGCGTGGGATACTCCGCGTGTCATTGGTGCCACCGAATGAGAGAAGAATCATTCGAGAACGAAGCCATCGCGCAGTTGATGAACGACAACTTTGTGTGCATCAAGGTCGACCGCGAAGAGCGGCCCGACATCGATTCAATTTACATGAATGCCGTGCAGATGATGACCGGGCATGGCGGCTGGCCGATGACCATGTTTCTAACCCCTGACCTCAAGCCGTTCTATGGTGGAACTTACTTTCCGCCGGTGCCGCGTCACGGGATGCCGGCCTTCCCGCAAGTCCTGCTGGCCATCAGTGATTCATATCGCAATCGCCGCGATGACGTGCAGTCGAGCGCTACCGCGATCACCTCGGAGTTGAACAAGGTCAACCGCTTCGTCGCTTCTGAAGAGATGCTGACGGGCGAGATTTTGACGCAGTCCTTTATGGGCCTGTCGCGAAATTTCGATCCAGACTTCGGCGGCTTTGGCAGCGCGCCGAAGTTTCCGCCCTCGATGAGCCTGATGTTTCTGCTGCGCTACGCCAAGCGCACGAATTCACCGCAGGCGCTTGAGATGGTAGAGACGACGCTCAAGCGTATGGCTGCCGGCGGCATGTACGATCATCTCGGCGGCGGCTTCGCGCGCTATTCGGTTGATGCGCGTTGGCTCGTGCCGCACTTCGAGAAGATGCTTTATGACAATGCGCTGCTGGCGCGAACTTATCTTTATGCCTATCAGCAGACGAAAAATGCCGGCTACCGCCGCGTCGCGGAAGAGACTTTTGAATACATCATCCGCGACATGACTGACCGCAGCGGCGGCTTCTATTCATCGGAAGACGCCGACAGCGAAGGCGAAGAAGGCAAGTTTTATGTCTGGACTCCTGACGAAGTGATCAGCCTGCTTGGCGAAGAAGAGGGCAGTTTGTTCTGCGAGTTTTACGATGTGACGGCTGCCGGCAATTTCGAGCACGCCACATCTATCCTCAATACGCCGCAAACGCTTGAAGAATTCGCCAATGAAAAGGGGCTCGATATTGATAAGACGTGGCGTCGCCTCAAGGCTGGCGGCATACGGCTGTTTCACGTTCGCGAAGCGCGCGTACGCCCCGCCCGTGACGAGAAGTGCCTGGCCGCATGGAACGGGCTGATGTTGACGGCGTTCGCTGAAGCGGCCAACATTCTGAGTCGCGACGATTACCGGCAGGTGGCGATTCGCAACGCCGACTTCATACTCAACCACCTCATGCGCGATGGCCGATTGCTGCGGACTTACAAGGATGGACAGGCGAAACTAAACGGCTACCTTGAAGACTATGCTTATGTCATCGAAGGCTTGCTGGCCGTTTACGAAGCGACCTTCGAGACGAAATATTTCATTGCCGCGCGCGAACTGGCTGACACCATGATCGCGCAGTTCTGGGACACGGAGAACGGCGGCCTCTTCTTCACCTCGGAAGATCATGAAGAATTGATCACGCGCACCAAAGACTACTTTGACAACGCCATCCCCTCAGGCAATTCGGTAGCCGCACAGGTGTTTTTGAAATTGCACCTGTTGACGATGGAGAGCGATTATCAAAAGTTCGCAGTAATGATTCTGCGAACCATGCAGCAAGTGATGACGCGCTACCCTTCAGCCTTCGGCTACCTGCTCGGCGCGCTCGATCTCTACCTGTCAGAGGCCAAAGAGATTGCCATCATCGGCGACCTGGAGGGGCACGAAGTTCGTCTTTTTATCGAAGAGATTTATTCGCGCTTTCTGCCAAATAAGGTGTTGGCGGGCTGCGAGCCGGCTGACCAGCAGGCCATCGAAGCCATCCGGCTGCTTGCGGATCGATCAATGGTTGACGGCCAGGCGACCGCTTATGTCTGCCGCAACTACACCTGCCTTGCGCCGGCAACGACGACGCAGGAACTCGCCGAGCGGCTCGAAGAATAGTTGGCCTCAGGAGCAGCCGCAGAGGTATGGAGTCGCAACGCGATAAACTTCCTCATCTTTACTATTTGTGGCTTAGCTTACTTTAAGCGAATTTCAAAGAGGCGCGGCCAGAGTTTGCCGCTGATGAAGATGCGCCGGGTTTGCGGATCGTAAGCGATGCCGTTGAGCACGTCTTCCGAGCCATTGCGCAATTGCGGCGGGAAGAGATTCTTCATGTCTAGATAAGATTTTACACGGCCCGTCTCCGGGTCTATGCGCAAAATAAAGTCTTCCTGCCAGACGTTCGCCCAGATCTCGCCTTCGATATATTCCAGTTCATTCAATTGATCTTGCGGACGGCCATTCCAGGTGACGTTGAGGCGGCGCACGGTCTGAAAAGTTTCCGGGTCGAGATAAAAGAGCGTACTGCTGCCATCGCTCATCACGAGATTTTTGCCATCGTAAGTGATCCCCCAACCTTCCGTGTCATAATTGAATTCGCGCAGCCGCTTGAACGAATCGCGATCATAAACAAAGCCGCGATGCGCCTTCCAGGTCAGTTGCACCAGCCGGTCGCCGACGAGCGCCACTCCTTCGCCAAAAAGGTCTGGGGCGAGGCTGATCGATTTGACGACTTTACCTGAAGGAAACTCGACGCGCCGCAAAGTCGAACGGCCCTCAAGTCCTGTCCCTTCGTAAAAGCCGTTGTCGTACCAGACCAGCCCTTGCAGAAATGCTTGCGGATCGTGCGGGTAACTGTTGACGATCTCGTAAGTATCGAGCTTCGCCGGGGCGCTCGCCGATGATTGATTGGCGTTGGCCTGATTCGCCGGAGCTTTGCTGTCGGAGCGGATAAATAAAAAATAGATAAGGGCGAGGCCGAGAATCGTTGCCAAGGCAATGACCGTCATCTTCATCGTCTTTCCCTGAGGCTTTTCAGCCGATATGCTTTTCCTGGTTGTCTTTTTTGCCATACTAAACCTGAGAGGGGCAATATCCATCCTCCCAGAGCAATGATACTTGATTCCGGCAAAGACTCAATGCAAGCAGCGCTTCGACAGGCGTTCAACCAGAGGTTGGCGACCTGCGTATCGGCGTGAACCGTTGGACAGGACAGAGTGATGAGTTATACTCACTGACGAAAAACATCAAGACTCTTCCCCGTAAATCAATCAATGAGGAGCGCTCCTGCATGAGAACGACCACGCGATGCATTGCCCTGCTTGCGCCATTGGCGATGCTCTTTCTTATCAACACCGCTCAAGCCACAACTTTCAGTGACTCGATTGAGGCGCGCGAAATCAAAGTCACGGCGCGTAAATTCGAGTTTCAACCGAAGACCATCACCGCTCAAAAGGGCGAGCGCATCAAGCTCGTCATCACTTCCGAAGATGTCGATCACGGCTTTTCGCTGAAAGATTTCGCCATTAACGAGACGATCAAGGCTCGGCAGACGAAAGTAATCGAGCTTACGCTTGACCGCGCCGGCAAGTTCGAGTTCGCCTGTTCGGTCTTCTGCGGCGAAGGCCACGAAGAGATGACCGGCGAACTGGTCGTCAACAGCGATGAATCGCCGGCGGCGGATGTCAAAGTCAGCTTCGATGCAAGCGCCCCCGGCGTCGCCTTCGTCGAGGTTAACGGCGAGCGCATACGCATCGATACGCGGACGAAGACCTTTGCCCGCGTTGATGCGAGCGACGCCCCAAAGCCTGCACAAAAGAATGAGCCCGCCGTCGCGGCTACCAAAGAGCGCGAGAGCAGCAAAGCTTACGAGCCCTATGATTATCACATCGTCAACTTGCCGACTCCGAAACAGGTGCGCCGCCATAGCGTCAACCTCTATTTCACGCACAGGTTTTCAGAGTCGGTGCGCCCGCTTGAGACGACTGGCCAGGATTTGTTCGGGCTCGACAGCTTCTCTGTATCCTCGTTCGGTCTGACTTATGGCATCACCGACCGGCTATATGCGAATGTCTACCGCTCGCCGATATGCCAGCCCGGCCTGTGCAAGACGATTGAACTCGGCCTCGGCTATCACTGGCTCAGCGAAGCGGGGCGTTCGCCGCTGGCGCTGTCGACCTATGCCAGCGTCGAAGGCGATAACAATTTCAGCGAGCGTTACACCTACAATCTTCAGGCGATGCTGGCGCGCAGCCTGACGAAGTACGTCAACCTCTTCTTCTCGCCCGCCATCCACATCAATGCCAACGGCAGCGGGCGCTTCAATCCGCGACCGGGATTTTTCCCGCAGGAGTTGACCGATAGCTTCCGGTTGGGCAACAACAGCGGCTCGTTCGGCTTCGGCGTCAATGGGCGAATTCGCCCGACGGTCTCTTTGTTGTTTGAGTACACGCCGCGCGTCGGCTTCAAACTCGGACTGGTGCAACCGGTTTTTGACGAGCAATCGGGTGAACTCACCGGATTCAACAATCATACGGAGGCCGAAATCGGCTTCGGCATAGAGAAGCGCATCGGTCGCCACGTCTTCTCTTTGACGTTCACCAACACGCAGGCGACGACGACGAGCCGTTATAACTCAAGCAATCTGGCGCTGCCGCCGAGTAAATTCGCCATCGGTTTCAATCTCTTCCGGCGACTGTTGTGAGCCGCGAGATTGAAGACCGCAGCAACGGTGTCGCTTTATCATAGAGGGATGCAGGATCTATATGATGGCGGCTGGCTAGTTTTGACTGCTTGTTGAGGCGTGCTAAAATTGTGACTTCGCGTGGCGCGGCGATTCGTCACCGACGGAGGTCTCGCAACGCGAGGTCACTTCAATACCAAACGCCGGAGAACATGGAATGAACCGAATGACCAGGATGTTTGTGATTGCAATCATATTATCCAGCATGGGCTTCGCTGCCTGTCATAAAGGCGGATCAGAGGTCAAAGAGGCGAGCCCGGAAGCGGCAAAGAAGAACGCCGAGCTTGAAAAGATTGCGCCTAACCTGGCGCAGACACCGAGAGGCGCTGTCGAACGCATCAACCTGGCAATCCAAGGATCGACGGATTCTTATCACCAGCACAAATGGGGAGATGTCGTTTCATATCTGAACGGCGCGCGGCAGGAAACCGAAAAAGTGCTGGCGGGCCTTCCTGATAAGAAAAAGACCTATCTGGCGCGGCAATTGTTCGATGAGATGAAAGACGCGCTCGACCGCACGATTCAATCTGCCGAAAATCGTAGCTCAGAGGTCGAAGCCCAGCTTGCCGACTTGCAGACCAGGGTGGGGGCGATGAAAGTGAACCTCCCGCAACCACCGCAATGAGTTGGGCAGTGGGCCCGATTGGTTGCCTGCCGAGATCTCTCAGGGCTTGAGCAAGTGGATCAATAAAGAAGCGATTCCCAGGAAAGACAGCGAGCCGCCGATATCTGTGAACGTGGTCACAAAGACTGTCGATGCGACTGCCGGATCAACATACCGCTTCAGCACCACAGGGATCAAAGTTCCTGCCAGCGCGGCTACCAGCATATTGATGATCATCGAACTCGCCAGAACTCCGCCGAGCCAGAAATTCTTAGTGTAAATCCCAACAACGAGAGCGCCGACGAGACCATTGATGATGCCGTTGCCCAATCCGACGAGCAACTGCTTCAACGTAATCTGTTTTACATTTGACATTTCACCAAGGGCCAGGCTGCGAACAATCACCGTCAGCGTTTGCGTCGCGCCATTGCCTCCCATACCCATCGGCATAGTGACAATCGCCGCGAGAATGGGGACGAGTTCGATGGCATGCGCAAACTGCGCAATGACAAAGGCAGGCGCAAATGTCGTCGCCAGATTCAAGAGCAACCAGGGCGCGCGCAATCTAAGTGAGCGGGCGGCGCTGGTTGATGCGCTTTCTTCCGCCGTCACGCCAGCCAGTGCCAACAAGTCTTCAGCGACCTCGCCTTGTATTACGTCAATCGCGTCGTCAACCGTGACGATGCCGACCAGCCGATCTTCTTCATCGGTTATGGGCACGGCGAGCAAGTTGTACTCGGCGATGAGGCGCGCGACATCCTCCTGTTCGATGTCCGTCTTTGCGCTGATGACTTTCGGCTCCATCACCCGCTTAAGTTGCGTCGAAGGCGGCGTCGTCAGCAATTTTTTCAAGCTGATGACACCGACGAGATGATCGCGCTTGTCAACGACGTAAACGTAAAAGACCATCTCGAACTCTTCGGAGCGTTTCTGCAATGCTGTGACCGCTTCGGCAATAGTGACATCCTCTTCGAGCGCGAAATAGTCGCGCGTCATGATGCGCCCGGCAGTGCGCTCTTCGTGTTCGAGCAACTCGCGCACGTCAGCCGCCTGCTCGGCTTCCATCAATGGCAGCACTTGCGAGGCCAGGGGCTCCGGCAAACGGGAAGCGAGCGACGTTGCATCGTCGGCAGGCATCTTGCTCAGTTGCCGGGCGATCTCTTTCGGCTCCAGCTCCTCGATCAATTCCAGGCTGTCGCTCGGAGCCATCTCGCTGAGAATGCTGGCGACGTGCGCTACGTCACAGGTTTCAAGCAGAATTCTGAACGCCTTGATGCGTTCCGGGCCTTTCAGCGCCGAGAGCAGGCGCGCGACTTCGACCGGATAAGCTTTCGAGAAGATGCGCGCCAGATGCGGGCGCGCGTTGCGGTGCAGCAGTTTCCTGATGACCGGTACGGTTATCGCCGACTGTGCCTGTTTGGTTGTGGTTTCCATCATGACAGTGCTCGTTTATAGGCTTGGAAATTCTATGACTCGCCGCAGCGAATTGCCGCGACATTGCAAAGCATCCTCTTCGTGAGGCGTCGCCAGAAGCGCAAAAGAATTTCATCTTAGTGAAGTGCATCCCGTGGCGCAATCACTTTGTCCGAAGGGGCGCGACGATGATCGACTTCCCGGCGATTCGCGTTGAAACTTTTATTGAATTGGCCGCGTAAGCTTATTACGAGAAAGTCAGCAAGGAGGTATTCAACTATGTGGGACAACAAGGAAACATCGGGCGATGTGATCATTGAAGAAAAGACCGAAAACCCGGATGAGATCGTTGTGACGCGCATGGTGAACGATGAACCCAGGCCCAATTCATTCACGGATGACCTGGCATCGTCGGCAAAAGCCGTCGCGCAAAAGACCGGCGAAGTGCTGAATAAAGCGACTGAATCGATCAGCAAGGCCATCGAATCGGCGCTGGCGGCGCGCGATCATGTCGTCATGGTTCGCGTCAATGACGAATCGTTGCGACAGCTTGATGCGCTAGTGCAATCAGGCATTTTCAAGAGCCGTTCGGAAGCGGCGGCTTTTCTAATCAGCGAAGGCATCAAGGCGCAGGACGCGCTATTTGCACGCATCTCCGAACGCATCAAAGAGATCGAGCGGCTGCGCTCGGAGTTGAAAGACATCATCACGACGCCGAATAGCTAGGCGAGAGTCGTTGCCGACTGACGACCCTATTTTTTATGCAGTCGCGTAATGCAGATTGTCACCGCTGAAGAATCGAAACCCTTCTCATATCTTTTGACGCGCTCATATGGCGCGTCATTTTTGTGCCCGCCGACGCACCCTGCGGTAGTTCTCAGGTCGAGCGGTTGCGGAATCCTGTTCAATTCTGATATACGCTCTTTTCGATCCATGGAACGCCAGAGGATTTTCCGTCAACCTGAAGCCAACATCGAAAGCATGACCTATGGCTGAATCAGAACCCAGGAATGTGAAGCGAAGGCAGGAGCGTTTTCCCTGCCCAGGGTGCGGCGCTGACCTAGTGTTCGACCCGCAAAGCAACTGTCTTGCCTGTCCCTACTGCGGGCGCAAAGAGCCGATTCCCGAAAGCTCAGGCAGCGTCGAAGAGCGGCCTTATGAGGCTTATCTACAAGCCGGCGCAGCCCAGATGGGCAGCCTTGCGGTCAATGCCGTCGAAGTCACCTGTTCGCAGTGCGGCGCAACCGTAACCTTTACACCACCCGAAGTGGCCGGCGAGTGTTCGTTCTGTGGCGCAACCATTGTGGCGCAGCCGAAAGCTGCCGACCCGATGGTTGCGCCTGAAGCGGTCTTGCCCTTTGGCGTCTCGCAACAACAAGCGAATGGCGCGATTAAACAGTGGCTCTCGTCGCGCTGGTTTGCGCCCAACGCGCTGAAGCGGCTGGCGCAACAGGAATCGATATCGGGAGTTTACATCCCATTCTGGACGTATGATGCGCAAACCGAATCATCCTACAGAGGCGAGCGCGGCGAACATTATTACGAGACCGAAACCTATACGGAACAAGACGAGCAGGGCAATACGGTGACTCGCACGCGCCAGGTGCAGCGGACGCGCTGGTATACAGCTTCCGGCTGGGTAAGCCGAGCCTTTGATGACATACTGATTCCGGCAACCCAGTCGGTTTCGCGCCAGCGCCTGGCGGCGCTTGAGCCATGGGATTTGCAGATGTTGAATCCCTACGAACCGGCTTACCTCTCCGGCTACAAGGCGCAACGCTATCAGGTCGAGTTGCCTCAGGGCTTTGAAGAAGCCAAGCAGGTGATGGCGGGGGTGATTGACAGCGATGTTCGCAGCGACATAGGCGGCGACGAGCAGCGCGTTCATCAAATAGACACGGCGTATTCAGACATCACTTTCAAACATATACTCTTGCCGGTATACCTCGCCGCCTATCGCTTCAATCAGAAGGTCTATCAAGTGATGATCAATGCGCGCACAGGCGAAGTGCAGGGCGACCGCCCATACAGCTTCTGGAAGATTTTCTTCTTCGTGCTCTTCTGGATTGCGATCATTGCCTTGATCGCTCTCTTGAAGAAGCATTGAGAGCGCCAGGTTGAAGTTGCCAATCAATCAAACAGCGGGCGAGTCGTTTGGCCAGTCGAAGCGGAGTTTGTATAATCAGATTGGCGCGCCCCTCTTGCGCCAACTGGCTCAATGGAGAATGGCATGTTTTCAACTGCATTATCGAGAGAACTCAAAACGATTGCTGAAAAAGTAGAAGCCGGCGAGCGGCTGTCTTATGAAGACGGCCTGGCGCTGTTTGCCACTGATGATCTGATCGCTCTGGGGGCACTGGCCAATCAGGTTCGCGAGCGCGTTAACGGCGATAAGACCTATTACAACGTCAACCGCCACATGAACTATACGAACATATGCATCTCCGATTGCGTGTTTTGCGGTTTCTACAAACGCGTCCGCGACCCGGAAGGCTACGAGTGGACAGTTGAAGAATGTGTTGAGGTGGCGCGTAAAGCCTATGCGGAGGGGGCACGCGAACTGCACATCGTTGGCGGCCTGCATCCGCGTTTGAAGTTCGACTACTACACGAACTTGCTGAAAGAGTTAAAGCGCCACTTCCCGGATATGCATCTCAAAGCGTTTACAATGGTCGAGATCGACCATCTGACGCGCATTTGCCGGATGACGGATGAGGAAGTGATCGAAGGGTTGATCGCCGCTGGCCTGGATAGCTGCCCCGGCGGCGGCGCTGAGATTTTACGTGAGCCGACGCGCAGCAAGATATGCGCGCACAAGACCTCAGGTGAGCGCTGGCTTGAGCTTTCGGAAAAAGTTCACCGGCATAGTATCCCAACCAATGCGACGATGCTCTACGGCCACATTGAATCTCATGAAGACCGCATCGATCATCTCGTAAAGCTGCGCGAGCTACAGGACAGGACCGACGGGTTCAGGTGTTTCATTCCGCTGGCCTTTCATCCTGAAGGCACGGAGCTTTCGCATCTGCCCGGCCCGTCGGGAATCGATAGTTTGAAAACCATCGCCGTGTCCCGTTTGATGCTCGATAACATCGCGCACATCAAAGCCTACTGGGTGATGCTCGGAACCAACATTGCACAGGTGGCTTTACGATTCGGGGCTGACGACCTCGATGGCACAATCAACGATGGCGGCTCCTTGATGGAGTCCTATCTTGCCGAAGGCAATCACAATCAATTGACCAGAGACGGCATCGAAGAGATCATTCGCGGCGCGGGCCGCATCCCTGTCGAACGCGATACGCTTTATAACCCTATAGACAGACGAGCGCCAGCCGTCAGCGCACCAAAGCCCTCGGCCTCTCTTCCGGTTTTGAACAACAAGGCGAGCGATACGCTGAAGACGATTCAATAAACCATTTATCAGGGCTATAGTTATCGCGTGTAATCTGATACAGCAGGGATAGTCCGCAAACGCCTACAGGATCAGGCCATTAATTGTTGTGGGCTAAGGTTATGGGCTAAGGCGCGAGCACGACTTTGCCGAACTGTTCGCGGTTTTCCAATGCGCGATGCGCCTCCGTGGCCTGTTCGAGCGGCAGCACACGATCAACAACTGCTTTCAACTTACCCGCCTCAACCAGCTTCATGACTTCCAGCAGTTCGGCCTTTGCGCCCATGTAGGAGCCAACCAGGCTAATCTGCCTTGAAAACAGATAGCGAATATCGAGATTGCCATTAAAGCCTGTGGTAGCGCCGCAGGTCACGAGCCGACCGCCCCGCACCAGGCTGCGGACGCTCTTCTCCCAGGTCGCTTCCCCAGTGTGCTCAAAAACCACATCGACGCCGCGCTTGCCGGTGAGCCGCCGCACCGCTTCGAGAAAATCTTCTTCCTGATAATTGATCGTCTCGTCTGCGCCAAGCCCTCTGGCCTTGTCGAGCTTCGCAGCCGTGCTTGCTGTGGCGATCACCCGCGCACCGAGCAGCTTGCCAATCTGTATGGCCGCCGAACCGACGCCGCTTCCGGCTGCATGCACCAGCAACGTCTCGCCGGCTTTGAGCTTCACGCGTTCGCCGAGCATATGCCAGGCCGTCAAGAAAACCAGCGGCACCGATGCGGCCTCAGCAAATGACAGGTTCGCCGGCTTGGCAATGACGTTTACTGAAGGCACTTTGGCGAATTCCGCGTAACCGCCGTCGGCGAGCGCGCCGAGCACACTATATCGCGAACAGAGATTGTCACGGCCAGACAGGCAATATTCGCAATGCATGCAGGAAAGTCCTGGCGACAGGACAACTTCATCGCCCGGTTTCGTGTTGCTGACCAGTTCACCGACATGCTCGATAACACCGGCAATATCGCTGCCGAGAATGTGCGGCATGACCAATTGAAGCCCACGGATTCCTTGACGCACCCAAACGTCGAGATGATTCAAGGCACAGGCTTTGACGCGCACCAGCACTTCGTTGGCGGCAATTTCCGGCTTCGGCACATCCGCCAGTTCCAGAACGTCTGCCGCACCGTGTTTATTAATGACGACTGCTCGCATCTCTCACCTCTCCTATGGAATTCAGCAATTTTGCAAAAAGGCGGACAGCAAGATTAGCACTGCGAGTAAGGCCGGGCCAAGAGAATTGCCATCAGCCTGCCATTAGCCCTGCAAGGCACGCAGGCAGGCGCGAATTTCGTTAGCTGATCAAAGAAAAACTAGTATCAATCGCCCAATGGAAAGGGTCGCCATTCGCTGACGACCCGATAGTCCCTCGATACGGATGCCAATAGCAAGACCTGGTGAGATTGAAGCCCGAAAGCGCTTCGCAAAAGGCGATTGCTATTCGAAGACCAGCGCTGTTTTTGAGCCCTTGATCTCGATGCGCCGAACTTTCATTGTACCGTCGCCAGCGGCAACGAAGACGACCGCGCTTTCCGCAGGCGCATTGTTCAATTCAACGCGCTTGTAGGCGGTTTTCAATACTTCTTTGCCGTCTTTGGCGACAACCGCCTCGCCATCTTTGGTCTCGTCGTAAGCCACGGTGTATTTGCCCGGTTGAATCATCTGGGCACCGAGTTTTGCCTGCCGCGAGATCGTCAGTGACCGCGTCACGTTCTGCGCCAGGGCGGGAATCGCCAGGGCGCTTAAAACTGCCGCCAGCAAAGTCAGGCCGAATGCTTTCTTTATCTTGTTGACCATCAATCGTCAATCTCCTTTCAATCTTTATGAGAGCCAAAGCTTCAGTTTCCTCTCGTAGTTTAATCAACGATGAGATCAAGCTCAAGTTCTATAAAAAATATTTGAGCTAGAATTCATTTTATTGATAATCATTTTGAAGGGTGGCTCAAGGATTGGTATAATTGCGAGCAGTTTTTGAATGTAGGAGTTTAAGAGGTTAAAGGCATGGGAGATACGGTAGTTGCCAGCGTCCCCGCAAACCCAAAGCAGGCGCGCAGCAGGCAGACGAAAGAGAAGATTGTCCAGGCAGCGATCCATCTGTTCCAGGAGCGCGGCTATGAAAAGACGACATCAAATGACATCGCCGCCGCTGCGGGTGTCAGCGTCGGCTCCTTTTACGTTTATTTTACCGACAAGCGCCAATTGTTGTTGACGATCTTTGACCGGCTCGGTGACGAATTGTTCAAGAATATCTTTGACAGTTTGAAGCCGGAACACCTCTTCGATGAGCAGTTTCCGGGTCGCATCAAGCAAGCGGTAGCTAATGCCATCGTCGACAAACAAAAACTTTCCGGTCTGCATCGCGTCATCTGCGAACTCGTACTCAAAGACGCCGAATTTGCTACCCGCCATAAAGCCATGACCGAGCGTTCAATCGCCAAATTGCAGGAACTTATCTCGCTTGCCGACAAAGCCAGGCTGACCTATGAAATTGATGTCGAAGCAGCATCCTTTGTAGTACATCGCGTCGTCTTCGATCTTTCACAGGACTACTGCACTGGCACCATCAGTTTTGATAAGAACCGCGCGATTGACGCGCTCTCTGAAATGATCTATCGCTTCCTGTTCAAACCGCGCGTGCAAGACCAAAGTCAAAAATCGCTGGAAAACTGACGGGCTTGCGCGAGCACACGCCTCAATGCGATTTCCGAGATGCAAGCAAAACCTGGTTGTGACATCGACCTATGGCTCGTCGCTCAGGTCATCTTGAAGTTGCGGGCTAAGGCGGGTGATCACTAGGCCCCGCCGAACATACATCTTGCAAGCGAGCGCCGCTTTCGTATCGCCGCTCTCTGATTCATACCATATCTGGCAATTCGTACAATCGCCGTTCCAGCAGTAGTCGCCTATTGAAACCGCATCCATTTTGATGAACTGGAAACAACGCAGCAGCTTGTTGTTCTCCGGAACCTGAACAGCCTTGCGGCAGATTTCGAGGTCGATCAACGCCTCGAAAGATTCAAACAGTCCTTCCCGCCAGTCAGAATTCATCTCAAGCGGTCTCCTTAGTATTCATGGAGAAAAATGATCGGGGCTTGAGGCGGATTCTACCGCAAGTCGGTCAGAGTGCAAAGCGCCTTTCAACAATTCAAGTATGGGTTTCTCACGCCAGGAGTTTTTAGCAAACTGCCTCATCCGGGCTTGCAGACGCAGGACGTTCGCGCACTTCGACGCGATCCGCCCAGCCTATTACCAGAACGTCAGCGATGCCGATAAATAACCCGCACTCAACCACTCCGGAGATGAGCTTCAGACACTTCTCTATTCTTTGCGGCTCAGCAATCCCTTGAAAACGGCAATCGAGGATATAATTTCCGTTATCAGTCTCAAAGGGCTGAGCGCCCGCCGTTCTTAACTGTGGTTCGCAACCCAACTGAGCAATTTTCGATCTGGCGTGCTTCCAGGAAAACGGCAGAACCTCAACGGGTAGCGCCCAGTGCTCGCCAAGCCGCTCGACCAGCTTCGTCTCATCGACGATGAAGATACGCTTCTTCGAGGCAAGCGCCACCAGTTTTTCTCTGGTCAGCGCCCCACCGCCGCCCTTGATCATATTGAAGTCTCTGTCAACTTCATCAGCGCCATCAATCGTCAAGTCAATAGCGGCTGTCTCATTCAGATCTAAAACCGTAATGCCCAGATTACGCGCCATTTGCGCCGTGGCCTCAGAGGTCGCAACGCCCTGGATTCGCAAGCCTTCACTCACACGCCGACCCAGCGCTTCGATGGCATAACGCGATGTCGAGCCGGTTCCCATTCCAACGACCTGCCCGTCAGCAACATATTCAACGGCTCGTTCGGCAGCACGCTTCTTCGCTTCATCCGATATAGTCATAGTTTCCTCATGCGGAGAATTTCAGATTGCCGCAAAGATAGCATTGAATCCTCAGTCACTCAACTGGTTTGCACCAGCGCTTGGCACCACCGACGCCCTTTGCTAAACTAGGCTCGAATGTGGCGCTGCTAGAGAAGCTTGGTTCGGGAGATGAGGCAATGACAGTTATTCTTTATACCAAACCCGGTTGTCCGTACTGTCAGAAAGCGCGCGAGCATTACACGGCGCGCGGCATTCCTTTTGAAGACCGCAACGCCCAGGATAATCTCGAATACCGTAAAGAGATGTTTGCCTACAGCAAAGGCGATCCAACCGTGCCGACAATCGTGGAGGATGGCAAGCTGAAAGAGATCGGCTGGCAAGGACGCGGCTGAACGGTGCATTGAGACCTGGGCGGTCGTCCAGGAAGGTCTTGAGACAGGTTCAATCATCAGGGAATCAATCCATGAGCAGAGCAGAAACTCAATTAAACTTTAGCGGCCCATACAAAGGCTTGCTTGACGAGCTTTCAGGACTGATTGACTGGCTCAAAGGCGATCACGATCTCTCCTTTGTCAAAGCCGGCGACAATGCGGTGTTTGCCTACGGCGGCAATGGCTACGTCGTCATTTTTGATGAAACGATTTGGCAAGGATTAGTCGAGTTGCTGACGCCAAATTGCACGTTTGCCATAAAGCCGGGCGAAGACCGTAAGGTTGTCGTCACCTCAAGCAATGCCGACGAGAAGGCCAGCAAACAAAGCTTTAAGGCAGCCCTCGCTGAAATACGCAATTATTACGAAACCCGCTATTGGAGCACCCCCAACACAGGTGCGTCTTAACGTCGCGATCACAGATCCGGTATCGCCCTGCGTGTGGGGCCATCATCACGGTTTGACCTTTTGGCTACGCCACACCGACAAGCACTCGTCAATCAAGCCCTCTGGCTCTGAAGCAAAAACCAGGTGCGAAGTCGTTTGCTTTTGGGCGAAGCCGACGATCTTTCGAAGATGATCGGTGATGCCGCCTGTACCTTCGAGTATGCCGATAATCTTACCTTCGTCGTAAGCGATTGTGAATTCGTTGAGGGTTCCCATTCCGCCGCCAATAATGATGACAATATCCGATGATCGGATATTGATAACATTTCGCCCTTTCAAGCCGAACCCCGTATAGATCATTACATCCACGGCGTCTATCGGATACCTATACTGCTCGACGTGCTCGATCTCGGAGATGGCGGGAGATATGCCGATGGTCAAGCCGCCCTGTCGCCGCGCCGCACGCGAAACCATATCCGGCAAGCCGGTTGTCGCGCCGGTAACTAACGAACAGCCATGCGAAGCAATGGCAGCGCCGAGCCGCTCAGCAGTTTCAGAAAATCGCTGGCAATCCGCTTCATTCAACATGTCGTTCGAAGACCCCATCACACCGATCTGGCAATCCCTGGGTTTCATCCTCATTCTCTTCCTCCTCGAAAGCGACAACAGTAGTCAAGCCTCACTGTTTTGATTGCTTCTGACGTAGTATACTCAAGGCCGGATCAGAAACCTTATGCGGGCAAGAATTTTCTTAGGAACACAGGGATGGAACTATGAAGGCTGGCTAGGCTCTTTCTATCCGCGCAACTCAAAGACAAAAGAACTGCTCGGTCTTTATGCCAGCATCTTCGATACAGTCGAAGTAGATTCAACCTTTTATGCCATTCCTTCTGAGAATTCAGTTAAAGGATGGATGGAGCGAACACCCGCAAGCTTCAGTTTTTCCTTGAAACTGCCTGCGGAAATTACTCATAAAAATCGCTTGCGAGATAGTCAGAGCATCCTCGAACAGTTCATCCAGCGGATTAACTTGCTTGAAGACAAGCTGGGGTGCCTGCTGATTCAACTGCCGCCCGATTTTTCTCCAAACGAGCAATCCGCATTCAACAGCTTTATTGATCTGTTGCCGTCACACCCGCGTTTTGCGGTTGAGTTTCGCGATTCAGGCTGGCTCAATGAACAAACCATCAACATTCTGGCGCGCAAAAATGTAGCGCTGGCGTTGACCGACAGCCGCTGGATTCACCGCACGTCGAGCTTTAGAATCATCGATAACTACACGGCTGATTTCGCCTATGTGCGATGGCTTGGGCACCGCGATTTGACCGACTACAGCCGTATCCAAATTGACCGCACAAAAGAATTGACCCAGTGGAGCGAAGCTTTTGCAGCGTTGCAGGAAAAGGTTACTGCAATCTATGGGTACTTCAACAATCACTTTCAAGGACATTCGCCTGCCAGTTGCAATCTGTTCAAGGAAATGATCGGTTTACCCGTCACCAGACCGGAATCACTGATCAAACAACCCTCTTTATTTTAGTAGGGCATCACGCTGGTCAACTAGAGCGGTTTTCAGATTAGCCAAGCCGGAGAATTGCCACAAGGACACCAAGGCACAAAGCAACACAAAGAAGATGGTGATTCTTCGTGGCTTGGTGGCTTGGTGGCAAAGGCTAATCTCATTTGCAAGCCGCTATAAAAGACTCAAAGTGATCATTTCAGTTTATGCAGGTAAGTTTTGATAAAAGGGAAGTTCGGTAACGCGCGACGGCAGCATTCCGCCAGCATCCTGAACTTGAAGATGATTCCCTGAATCGAAATATCCATACTTAATATAGGCGAGCGCAATGATGCCCCCAGTGGTGATAGAGCGGGTCGCACTGGTCACTTGACCAATCTCTTTTCCATCTTTGGAGACCTTGGAGCCGATTGTGGGCAGACGTTCGCCTTCAATCAACAGACCGGATAATTTTTTGCTGATGTGTCCGCGATAAGTCGCCATTGCCACGGCTTCCTGACCGGTATAGCATCCTTTAGTGAAGCTGACGGCGTCCGTCATTCCGATCTCCAACATCATGTTGCTCTCATCTACATCAATACCGTATACAGGGATTCCCGCTTCGATTCGTAAAGCCTCTAAGGCATCCAGGCCGACCGGTGTAAGCCCGTGGAAAGCGCCTTTTAGAAGAATGAAATCCCATAAATCTTTCAGGCCCGAATCAGCTACCAGAATATCAAACCCAGACTCTCCCGTATGTGACGTGCGGACGGTCATGACTTGATGGCCGCCAATGACCGTATGAACCCAACCATTTTCCGCGAGCGCTGGAACTGGCTCGAAGGATATTTCCTTCAACACCGCCGTTGCTTTCGGCCCTTGAAGAGAGAGGGTGCGAAACTGTTCCGAGACATCGTCCACATGAAAATCGCCTGCATACGAAAAGGGAAAGATATACTTGAAAATCTTCTCGTGCGTCTGTGGATCGTTGATAAGCAAGAAGTAATCTTGACATCTCAAAATACGGCATAGCCCCCTGACTTTGCCATGCCCTGTGAGAAAAGCCGCGCGCATTCCCTTGTGCGTCTCCAACGTTTTAACATCATTAGTCACCAGGCCATTGAGAAATTGCGCCGCTTCCTTCCCAGCAATCTTGATCACTCCGTAATAAGATAAATCAATCAAACCGACTCGCTCACGCACACCTTGCTGTTCCTGTACCGTGTCGCCATAAGTGCGCGCCATCGCCCAACCGAAGACATCCTTGAACTCCGCGTTGAGAGATTGTTGAGCCTCAAATAGAAGCGATGGTTTAGGAGAAGATATGATCGTTTCCATCATGTCCTTTCTATTGGTTCTCGAAATCGGTCTTCCCGGAATCACTCCCAAAGATGCTTCACAGCAGTCGTTGGAGAAGATCGTCATGCCCCCAAAAGCATAAAGAGTCGGCGTGCCGACTCTTTATGTAAATCATTAAGCTCTGGCTAACCGGAAAGCACCGAATATTCTGGCTGTTCGCCATTAAGCCCAGTAATTACAGGCTTAGACACGAGTTTCTTGAAGCAATTCGCGAGCAAGATTAACTCGGTCATTTCGATTGCGGTGACTGCAACTTCAGCAATTCTGCCCGCAGCGATTCGTAATCTTCCTTGGCCCCAGCCTTGAATGCGAGGTTCTTGTAACGGACGATGCCTTTCTTGTCTATCAGGTAAACCGTCCGCTTGTTTATGCCCCCAAGGGCGGGTTGATAACTACCAAAGAGCTTGGCAATGGCGTGATCGTGATCCTGGAGTAGTGGGAAGTCCAGTTTATGATGCTTTGCCCATTCTTGATGTGAAAAGACATAGTCGCCGCTGATTGCCAGCAACTTCGCATCTAACTTGGCGAGATCATTCCAGGAATCTCGAAAAGTGCAAACCTCTGTTGTACAACCACCCGACCAATCAGCCGGATAGAAGGCGAGAATCACATTGGAGCCTTGCAGGCTCGAAAGCTTCAGCCATTCATTGCGACTGATGTAAAGTTTTTCTTGAGTTGCCCAGGGCAACTCAAAATCCGGCGCGGCCTGGCCAACCTGTGGGCCGTCCGCAGTATCGGCGTTGGCCTTCCCTTCTCCACCATTTTGTCCGCTGACGGCTACTGCGGTAAGCGTGAACATCAGGCCAAATAAAAACGCGATCTTCTTCATGGGGCCTCCAGAATAATTGATCTTTAGACTACGGCGATAGCAAGAAACTTTGAAGCATCGCCATACCAACCGGCCCGCGCCATTCGGGAGACCGGGATCACCAGACCAATTAAAGACACGGCGCGCCCGGCTTCCGGGCGGCGGAGCGGTTAACCAGGTACGCCGCTGCCGCCACTCAAACGAACGCTAAGGATTCCCGGATACGGGCATGCCAGGCGATCATCAATCAGACAGAGAAGGAACTGCCGCAGCCGCAACTGCCAGTGGCGTTCGGATTATTGAAGGTGAATCCGGAACCCATAACCGAATTCACGTAATCAACCTGCACGCCATCAAGGTATTGACGGGAGAACATGTCGACAAAGACGCGTAAGCCGTCCTGATCAAGGATGTCATCACCTTGACGTGGCGCATCTTCGATCTGCATTGAGTACGAGAAGCCGCTACAGCCACCCGGTACGACACGAATGCGCAATCCGGCTTCCGGCCCGGCACTCTCACCTTCCATAAACTTTCTGACTTCGGAAATAGCGGTAGTTGTCAGTGTAAGCATCTTTTCTTCACCTCACAGGTTATCTGAATTATTCAACGATCTCTAAAGTCGTTGACTGAATATTATAGCGTAAACTGCAACGTCTTGGCAGTCTCCTAAACAGCGAACCTATCACCCCGATTATCGCTCAGGTTGATCACCGGCAGTCCGGCACCCTTGATCGCCTGCAAACTGATCTGCGTGGCGACATTATCAGCGATCTCTTTGAACACCGCCGCTTGCAAGCTGCCAGGCTCGCCGATAACGATTGGCACGCCAGCATCACCGCCTTCCCTGACACTCAGTGAAAGTGGCACCTGGCCAAGCAGAGGCACATTAAACCGTGTTGCCAATTCCCTGCCACCGCCAGTGCCAAAAATCGCGTGCCGGGTCGTGCAGTTCTCGCAAATAAAATAACTCATGTTCTCGACAATGCCGAGCACAGGGATATGAACCTGCTCGAACATATTGATCGCCTTCCGCACATCGGCCATCGCGACTTCCTGAGGCGTCGTAACCAACACGGCTCCCTGAACGGGCACTAACTGCGCTAGACTCAGCTGCGCATCGCCGGTCCCTGGGGGCATATCGACGATAAGGTAATCAAGTTCACCCCACTCAACATCATAGAGGAATTGCCGAACCGCTGTATGAAGCATCGGCCCACGCCAAACAACCGGCTTGTCGCCGGGATTCAAGAATCCGAGTGACATGACTTTAAGGCCATGCGCTGAGTTCGGAACTAACATCTGGCCATGAACCAGAGGCTGTTCATTCACGCCAACCATGATGGGAACGTTCGGCCCATAAACATCCGTGTCAAGCAGTCCGATTTTAGCGCCCGCCTGCGCCAGGGCCACGGCAAGGTTGACCGCAATAGTTGACTTGCCAACACCGCCTTTGCCGGAACTAACGGCGACGATGTTTTTCACGCCGGGCACGGATTGTTTTCCCTCCGTGGCCTTTCCAGCAGAAATTTCCCAGCCTGTTTTAATCTCTACCGTCCGCATATCATCAAGGCTTAAAAGGGCATCCCTTGCCGATTGTTCAAGTAATGTCTGAGCCGATATGGAGGGCCGGTTGAGAATTAACTTGAATCTGACGATGCCATTGTCGATCTGTAGATCTTTGACGAAATCAAGCGCCACAATATCACGATTGAGCCATGGATCTTTAACCGTCTGAAGCGCCTTAAGAACTTTTTCAGTATTGATGCCTGCCATTAATTAGTGCTCCAAAGAGCCCTTGCTCTGCAATTGGATTCCAGTCCGCTTTGGTGGAAGAAAAACCTTATAGATGCAACTTGAAAAGCCATCGGCAATCCGACATTCGCGCTCGACTGCCACATCAAGAATGTTACGATAAAGGCTCAGTTCTTCGTCACAAATCTGCTGGTGTTCAAAAGCTAGCGCCCGTATTGGGCAATTTCGTTGTTCAACAACATAGCCGCCATTTTCGAGTGCCACGACATTCGCCTCATAACCGCTGCGGTTCAACAGGGCGACGAAACCGTGAAGCCGCTCTTCGCCCGTCCTGTGCTCCAGTTCGCCTCTAATCGTCGTGAGAGCCTCTTCCGCATAGCCGGCGATGATCGCCTGAATCGCCGGTTTACCAAACTGCCTGCCGATCTGTTTGAGCATTCCCTGTGCGAAGGCACTATACCCTGTCGGAAAGAGACCTTCCGATTTCGCGGTTAAGTAGTAGACATGCGAAGGTCTGCCACGATCCTGTTTCTCGACATCATAGGCAATCAACTGGTCGCGGCCTAATATATCAAGATGACGGCGAATGCAAACCTTACTCATGCCAAGGGCGACTGCCAATTCTTCAACCGTGAGCCGCCCCCTGGATCTCAAGCAACTCAGGATCTCGCTTCGAGTCTTCTTCAGAAGATTTTCGATTGCCGCAGCCACGCCTACATCGTAGAAAGCAGCTATGCTTTTGTCAACTAAATGATTTCTAAAATCAGCCGCGATGCATCATCATACGGCATAGAGGCATTGATTACCCACATGATAGCCAAAGCCTCTCTGGTTCATCACCGCATAAATCATTTTTTTTGCGCCCACGCCGCAGACCCATCGTGGATTAATCTTTGATCAGATTTCGGCGCATTCCCCTCGAACGAGATCAGGCTCGCGGATGAAACTTCTTGTAAATATACTTAAGCCTTTCATTTGTAATGTGCGTGTAAATCTGTGTCGTACTGATGTCGGCATGGCCAAGCATTAGCTGGACAGAGCGCAAGTCGGCACCATTTTCAAGCAAGTGTGTCGCAAAACTATGCCGCAACAGGTGTGGCGTGATATGACCGATCTTGGCTTTATTGCCATAATCCACGATCAGTTTCCAAAAGGCTTGCCGGGTGATCGGCGAGCCAGCTTTATTCAAGAAAAGTAACAAGCTAGTTTTGTCCCGCAGCCATTGCCGCCGCACGCCCAGATAGCGGCGAACCCAGCCAATGGCGCTTTGCCCCAGAGGCACCGTGCGCTCTTTGCTCCCCTTCCCCAGAGTCGTCAAAAAGCCCATATCAAGATTCAGATCATCCAGCTTGAGTGCTACCAACTCAGAGACACGCAAGCCCGTCGCATACAACACCTCAAGCATTGCTTTGTCGCGTATGCCGACATCACTTGAGGCGTCAGGCGCATCCAGCAATCGGTCAATTTCTTCGGTAATCAAAAACTTGGGCAGGGATTGCCATGATTTCGGCGATTCGAGATTCGTACTGGGATCGCGTTTGAGATGTCCATCCAGAACCAGATACTTAAAGAAACTGCGAACCGTCACCAGCACCCGCGCGATGCTCCTGGCTTCAAGCCCTTGCTCATGAAGATGTTGAATAAATCGAATCAAGTCGTCTCTCTCCAGAGAAAGCAATTCCTTACCCGATTGTTGAGCAAAGCTCCACAGCTTCTCAAGATCGCTACTGTAGGCCAGCAGGGTGTTCGGAGAAAGCCCGCGCTCGACGCGCAGGTAGTTGAAAAATCTGGTTTGCACATCTTTTATCATCTTCATTCCGCCCAAGGTGGTTGACTCAACAAACAACGATTTGACATATTCTAAACGAATCGATTCAAAAACAACACGGCGCAGCGTACAAAAGCTCAAACGGCAGGTGCAGACAATGTCATACTCTGATTTCCGCCGCGCCAAAAGTTACAAGCGATGAAGGGTTGACGATTTCAATGGAATTGAGTGAAGTGGCCGTGAAGCTTGACTGCACACTCCGTGGTAATGGAGACGTGCGAATCAACGGTCTGGCGACTCTTGAACGCGCGCAGTCTGGCGATTTGAGCTTCTTAACCAATCCAAAATACTACAAGGCTGCACGGGAATCGCAAGCATCTGCTTTGATTGTCGGGCCCGATTGTCCTCCCCTTGATCTGCCATTGCTGGTTCATGCCAATCCCTATCTGATCTTTGCTAAAGCCATCGAACTTTTCTATCAGACGCCGCGATCCAAAGCCAATATTCATCCCACCGCCTGGATTGCCGATACTGCCCAGATTGGTAAAGATGTATCAATCGGCGCTTACACTTTTATTGGCGACAACGCCGTCATTGAAGACGAGGTTGAGATCAAGGAGCACTGTGCGATCTATCCGCGCGCGCGTCTAGGAGCCGGATCGCTCCTGCATTCCGGCGTTATGGTTCGTGAAGATGTATTGATCGGTAAACGATGTATCGTACAGAATAACGCGGTTATCGGCTCGGATGGCTTCGGCTTTGCTAAAGACGAACAGGGGCATTGGTACAAGATTCCACAAGTTGGCAGAGTGATTATTGAAGATGATGTTGAAATTGGCGCGTGTTCAACAATTGATCGAGCGGCACTCGGCGAGACAATCGTTCGGTCGCATACCAAGATAGATAATCTCGTGCAGATTGGTCATGGCTCGACTATCGGAACCAATAGCTTGATCTGTGCACAGGTTGGCCTTGCGGGGACGACGAATGTGGGCAACAATGTCATTCTCGCAGGACAGGTGGGCACCGCCGGCCACCTCACCGTCGGCGATGGAGTCATCGCAATCGCGCAAACTGGTATTCCGCATTCGGTTGAACCTGGGAGAACGATTTCCGGTTCGCCGTTTGTAGACCACAAACTATGGCTAAAAGCTTCAGCCATTTACGCAAAGCTCCCTGAGCTATACAAAACGCTCCGCAGCCTGGAAAAAAGGATACAGGTTCTTGAGCAAGAACTTAAACAATAACCGAAAGATTCGGTATAACTTCAATTAAATTATTTTCAATGTATTAGAAAGGCATTATGAATGTAAAACTTGAAGATCAAACCTCTGAAGTCAGGATCAAAGACTTAAAAGTAAAAGCTGAGAAAATACTCGATATAGTACCCGCAGAACATCTGCGGGGTCTCACTAAAGTAGTTTTTACAGACATCGTCAACGAGCCGAGACTCTCGGCAGCACAACGGTCAACCCTGCCGGCGCTCTACCATCCGAAGATGCCTGGACAGATGGCATGGGCCGAAGTCGCAACTTCGGTGCTCGCACCGAAACGCAAATTCCCACAAAACCTGCTGACCAAACTGGCCTTGAAATCGAATATGGCGCAGGTACTTCTCTCCCTCGTAGCTCAACATTATTATTTGACGCTCTCTAAAGGGATCAAGAAGAACCAGCTTGAGATAGAGTGTCGAAAGTATGTCGAGAAGTATTTCGAAAAGTGGCGTGAACAGCAGGGCGGGCTGAGGGTACGGCTGCTGAAACCTTTTAAACCGCAGCTTGATCGCATTGCTAAACGCCTGGCCAAACGATATCGAGAAGAAGCCGGCAAGCAAGTGACGACGCGCAAATCAAGCTAGTCCATTGCACCCAGTTCTTCTATCGCGCCAAGCAAAGCGTTGCGAATCTCATCCTTGCCCACCCGCGATTTCTTGAATTTGAGAATCAGCGACCAGGACTGGTTGCGCGCTTTGCTTTTATGAATGAAGCCCGGTTCTTTTTTCGCCTTGCCTTTCCGAGCAACACGGGCTTCGTCCCGTGTCAGGCCGCCGAGGTGTATGGTCTCCACAAAGCGCCGCATTTCATCCTCTGTCGGCTGCCTAACTACCTGTAAAAGCAGCGATTTAGAAGAAATGTCGGCGCGCCGACATAGATCCCGAATCTCGCCTGGCATCGATGATAGGGAGAGCGATTCGGTAATCGTCGGGCGGGATTTGCCGATCTTGGCAGCGATCTCTTCGTGGGTATATCCGAAACGCTCGGACAGGGCGCGCAAGCCGTCGGCCTCTTCAAAAGCCGTTAAGTCTTTGCGCTGCAAGTTCTCTATGAGGGAGATTTCGGCGACATCGCGATCATCGACATCCATCTCGATGCAGGGCAGTTCGGTAAGCCCCGCCTCAAGGCTGGCGCGGTAGCGGCGCTCGCCGCTGATAATCATAAAGCGCCCGCCAACGTCGCTCGGACGAACCAGAAGCGGTTCGAGCACGCCCTTCTCTTTGATTGACGAGACCAGTTCGGAGAGATCGCCAATTTCGACCCTCGGCTGGTTGGGATTCGGCGCAAGTTTATCAATTGGAATCATCCGCCCGACGGGAGCGCCAGCGCTTTTGCTGGTCAGCAACTCCACATAATGCGCATCATGGCGCAGTTTGAAATTGGTCGGCAATCCTCTTTTAGACACGACGCATCACCTCAGCGCAAAGATTTGAGTATTCCACTGCCCCACTTGAATTGGGGGCAAACGTAAAGATGGTTTCTTTGTAGGCAGGGCTTTCTTCAAGCCGCACAGACTTACTAATAACCGTCTCGAAGACCTTATCGCCAAAGACGGTTCGGATCTGTTCCTGGATATCTTTTGCCAGGGTTGTGCGCTTATCCAGCAGCGTAATCACGACACCAAGAACCTGCAACCGGGGATTCGGACGCGCCTTAATCTTCTCTACCGTCTCAAGGAGATCATCGGTGCCTTCAAGGGCGAAATATGAGGGTTGAATCGGAACGATAACATAATCAGCCGCAACCAGAGCGTTGACCGTTATTAATCCGAGGGTCGGCGGCGTATCGATCAGCACACAATCATAAGTCTTGATGATGCCTTCTATGCGATCTTTGAGGCGGAACGGCGCATCGAATTCGCCCAGCAATTTGCTCTCGAATTTCGCCAGATTGATTCTCGAAGGCAATACATCCAGCGTCGCAATAGAGGTATTTCTGATAACCGAGGCCGGTGTAATATCCGTGTCTGTCAGCAGATCGTAGATCGATCGATCAATCGTGTTATGGCCTAAAAAAGTGAGCGAGCTATTGCCCTGAGGATCAAGGTCTATCAAGAGCACTCGCTTTCCGGTGAGCGCCAGTGCCGCCGAAAGGTTGATTGCCGTTGTTGTTTTTCCGACTCCACCTTTTTGATTGGCTATAGCTATGACCATTCCTCACCGCCTCCAAGCGAAAGCCTCTGCATCCTAATGCGAACTCAGAGGACTGTCAAGGGAGCTGCCCGGCGAGGGCAATCAACTAGAAAACCCGGATCGCTTTAGATAGCGCGCCGCCATACTCAGAAAAATAGGGCGCGGCGGCAAGCGAGTTGATCACCTTTTTGTGCGAATCCAGCCGCTTATAAGGTAGAATATAGATCTTAGAAACGGCTGAAGCGGGCAATGGACTTTCAATTTTGGTTGTGCTTAAATAATGAGCCCGGTTCTCTGGATCACACTAGGATACTCAAGATGCGTAGCTTACAATAGGTCTGGGGGTGAGATATGGAAATCGAAATGAAAATTCGTGGACTAATGATGGATCCTTCAGCCAATACACCGATCATCATACTCAAGGATGTCAACGGTGAAGCCCTATTGCCGATATGGGTAGGGGCATTTGAGGCTAACGCAATTGCTACTGAAATAGAAAAGCTCTCTTCTCAACGCCCAATGACTCATGATCTTCTAAAAAACGTTATCTGGGAGCTTGGTGCGTCTATCAGGCGGGTAATCATTACAGACCTGCAACACAATACGTTCTTTGCCGTGATTGAAATGCTGCGCGAAGACCAACTCATTACCGTAGACGCCAGACCTAGTGATGCCATCGCCCTCGCCTTGCGAGTCGATTGCCCGATCTATGTGAATGAGGAGGTAATTAAGAATTCAAGTGCAACGATCAGTGAAGAGCCTGCAGTTGAAGACGAGGAATGGCCAGACGATTTTGCAGATGATTCAAGTGGCTACAAAATGTGAGCATCCGCCTAGCCCTTGAGTTTAGAAGCAAACTGAATGATCCTGGCTTCCCTGAAACTGCCTAGGGAGAGATCACATGGCTTCGTTCAATAAAATAAGAATTGTCGGCTATCTGGGTAGAGATCCGGAATTGCGCTACACTCCGGACGGCACGCCCGTATGTAATTTCAGCGTTGCCACTACCGAACGGCGCAAAGACAAATCCGGCGAGTTCCAAGACCATACAACGTGGTTTAGGATTAGTCTCTTCGGGCGGCAGGCAGAGGTTGCCAGTCAGTACTTGAGCAAGGGACGGCAAGTGTATGTCGAAGGCACGCTGACGCAACGCGAGTATACAGATAAGGAAGGCAATACGCGCACTTCGCTCGACGTTCGAGGTTCGGACATACACTTCATCGGCCCAAGGGGAGATGAAGGCGGGGGAGCACCTGAATCTCGTCCGGCGAGAGCCGACCAGACCGTCGAACCATCCGGCCCGATTTCGGATGACGATATTCCTTTCTGAAGCAGTTCATAGTCTGTTTCCAACATTTCACTCGCTTAAGGTAAACCGCTTTGTCAAGCCGAGTTCCTTGATCTTTTGTTGTAAACTTTGCCGGTGAATTCCGAGAATGGCGGCAGCGCGCGTAATATTCCCCGATGAACGCTCCAGACATTTTTCAATGTATTTTCGCTCAAATTCCTTCCTCGCATCCCTGAAATCCTCTCCGACGTTTACCACAATTGAATCATTTGACACCTCAGCATCTTTTGATTTCAGCGATTTACCGAGAATTTCTTTAGGTAATACATCTAAAGTAACCTGTTCGTTATCCGCAAGAACAACCGCTCGTTGAATACAGTTCTTAAGTTGCCGGATGTTTCCAGGCCAATCGTATTCAAGCAATGCTTTAAGTACCTCTTTGGACATGGTAAGCGGGGTAGACCGATAGGCCAGCGAGAAACGGTTAGTAAAGAGATCAATTAGCGCAGGGATATCCGATTTCCTTTCGCGTAGAGGCGGCAATTCAATCTGGACAACACACAATCGGTAAAAAAGATCTTCTCTGAATTTTCCCTCTTCAGCCAGATTCTCAAGCATTTTGTTCGTGGCGCTAATGAGGCGAGCATTGCTGATGATCGTTTCATTGCTGCCAAGCCGTTGGAACTGCTTATCTTCAAGGACGCGGAGAACCTTGGCCTGGGTTTCCAATCCCATATCGCCTATCTCATCAAGAAAGAGAGTCCCATTATTGGCGGCTTCGAACTTGCCGATTCTCTTCCCTGCGGCTCCGGTGAAAGCGCCTTTCTCGTGCCCGAAAAGCTCGGATTCGATCAATTCTATGGGCATCGCGGCGCAATTCACGGCGATGAAAGGCCCCGAACTGACACGGCTACGGGCGTGGATTTCTCTAGCAACTTCTTCTTTGCCGGTTCCCGATTCTCCGGTAATCAATACATTGACTTCTGTCTGCGCTACGCGCTCAATAAGTGAAAAGACTTTTCGCATTGCCGTAGAAGCACCGACCAATCGTCCAAAGGAACTGCCGGTGAGTTCTTTACGCAGCCGCTCGTTCTCCGTGCGAAGCAAGTGGGATTCAACCGCATTGCGGACTTGGATACGCAGTTCTTCGACATCGAAAGGCTTCGCCAGATAGTCGAAAGCGCCTTTCTTGATAGCCTCAACGGCAATCCGCTCTGACCCATGAGCCGTGATGATAATCACCGATGGCGCATTTGAGTGGCTGACGACGGCGGGCAAATAATCGAGCCCGGATTCCGCAGATAATCTCACATCCAGCAAGACAACGTTAATCCGCTCGGCTGAAAGGATTTCATTCGCTCTTGAAACCGTTTCGGCTTCATGTATTCGGTAACCCTCTTTTTCAAGCGCTCGCCGCATTCCATAACGAGCCGCAGCCTCATCATCAATGATCAAAACGGATGCAGCCATCTGTTCTTCCTCCTCTTGAACCAACCCCTGGCTACCCGGTCAGTCTCTTCCTATTTTACATCAATTAAACTTCAGGCCATGCATCTGACTGACTTCTATCCAAATATCTCACCCTGAACCCTGATAAGAATAATTATCAGACGAATCATGGCCCAGAAGACAGCGAAGCCGGGTCGTTTGGAAGAACAGACTAAGGCAGGTGAGGTGTCGTCAGTCGGAGAGGATTATTCGGATGTCTCGAAGGTTGTTGCCTGTGGGGCCTATGACAAGCATCCCCCCATATTCATTAAACCAGCAAGCCGTGTCACTCGCCTGAAAATAGTGGCCGAGTTCAGTTTCATCCAGAAGATGACTATCCGATTGACGGATGTTCGCAAGCGCTCCGTCAGAAACACTTCTTCCATCAAGGCCATCTGTACCACAGGACAAAACCAGCGAGTCGCTCAACGAAGCTTGTTTCAGTTTCATGGCGCAGTAAAGCACGAATTCTTGATTTCGTCCCCCGAACCCCTGGCTATTGGCTGGACAAGAAACTTCTCCTCCCGAAACCACGCAAACCTTCTCGACCGGATTGGCTCTCTTCAACTCCGCGACCGATGCGACTAAACGTGCGGCGGTTTTTTCATATGGTTCTTCATTGTCAGGCCGATCAACCCACACCATATACCCCAGGTTGCGCGCAATTTTTGCCGCCACCCTGACGACATCGGCGTTCTCGGCCAATAACATTGTCTCGATGATTGTTTCACTTCCCTCGCCAGGTTTTGCAGGAGCGGGATAACGAAGGTCAGGAAAATGTTGAAAAAGCTGCGGCAACTTGTCAGCCAGTTTATACCTGTCAATAATTGCCTGAACCTGTTCAACCGTTTTCTCTTCGGGGAAGAGCGGGTTAGATGCGAGGGTCTTGAAGTCACCCGTATTAACATCCGAAACAAGTAGGGCGACCGCCTTGCCAGCCCTCATCCATTCTCTGAGTCTACCGCCCTTAACCGCAGAGAATTGTTTTCTGACGATATTGATCTCTTCGATAGTTGCACCGCATTCTACAAGAATTCGGTTTAACTGCTGCAAAACTTCAAGTGTTATCTCATCCGAGATGGGTGCTTCAAATAGCGAGGATCCGCCGCCTGAAATCAGGAAGATAACCAGCGAGTCCGGGTGGCAATGGTTAAGGATTTCGATGGCTCGCTTCCCTGCTCTCAGGCTCTGCTCATCCGGGACAGGATGGCTGGCAACAATGATCTCCGACTTGAGGTGTAAAGGTTCGCGGCGATTGGTAACCAGCAGACCCTGAGTCAGCCGTTCACCGAGAATCGCTTCCATGGCGTAGCCCATCTGAAGGCTTGCCTTGCCTATGCCGATCAGAATCACGTCAACAAATCGCGATAGGTCATAGACCTTCTCGTCAAACATCAACAGGTTGCCGTCGAGCCTTACCCTCTGGCGGATCATTGCCGGTACATCTACCGATCTCAGTGTTTCAAAAAAGATGGCGCGGGCGATCTTTTCCAGATCAGTCATAAACTATAAGGCGCGATTGTGTTCAAAGCGACTCATTTTTCAATCTCTGAGGTGTTGATGTTGAACATTCGCATTAACCGCAAAACGTCCTGGCGAACGATGTCCCATCTCGGCAGCAACCTGCTCGCGTCTCTACTTGTCGAGACCGCGATGATGCGGTCGGCGCGGCGGGCTTGCCGCGCTAGATCGAGTGTCGCCTGCCGCTTACTCTGAGCATCCTTCAGATTGCCGATCAAACCGGTATAGAGGTTGGCCGCATTTGCGAAACTGTTGAGCGCGAACAACAGTTCAACATCCGCATCACTGTAAACTGAACCTGCGCCATCGTCACGGCGGTCGCCGCTCATGCCAATCTGGCGCTTATGCTCCGCGAGCAGATCCGCAGCCTGGGTTTGAATGCTCTTCGCAAGATTTGTCAGCGAATCATCCGCCGACGAATTGACCGGAGCAGAATTCGTGTTGGCAGCCGCTGCGCCCCTGCCAAGCGCCAGTACCTGATCCGCGCCAGATGAATGGACGACGACGCGTCTGACATATTCGATACCATCACGCACATTGAGTTCGATTTTTCCGCGTGTTAACGCCTGTGTCACCATGCCTGTCGGGTGGATAGCTCGCGCGTAGACATCGAGCGTGTCGCCGTTGACAACATGGTCACCAGACCAGCGCCAGCCGCCGGTGTTTGCCTGCACATTGATCAAAACGTAGATGGCTCCGTCCGCTGTGCGCGTTGCGGTCGCCGAGAGCACATTCGCCAAAACGGTCTCTTGCGCCGCCGGCCTGTTCTCAGTTCGATTGACCGGCGCTTTCTGTGGCTGGCTACGCTGAGTGACAGGACGAGCCCCCGTAATTCCTAAACTCTTCGCTGTTGGTTCGTCCAGGTTGCCGCTCTCCGTTAGCTTGTGATCGCGCTGGTAAGTCTTGAGCGAATTGACAACTCGCGGCGACCATTGCTCGGTGATTTCGCCTTCGTAATACCCCTCATCGCGCAAGGCCGCCTGTGCTCTGCGAGTCATTTCGGGAGAGTTCAAAGGCAAAGGCTCAACGGGTGTCGCCGGTTGCGCGGCAGCCGGGCTGTCGTTGTCATTGCGTTCCGGAATATTTTCACGCGACCGCGATTCGCTGGGCTGCCGCGACGGTGGCGGATCAGCGGGTTGCCGCGACGGTTGTGTCTCTGCCGGGTCAGGGTCAGCAGGTTCGGTATCAACAGGCTGGCGGGCTGACCGGTCATCGACCGGCTGACGGTTATCAATAGGCTGATGGTTATCGATAGGCTGACGGTCATCGTTGGGCTGGCGTTCGGGCTGCGTCTCATCAGGTTGACGCATCCCGCGATCATCAGCAGGCAGAGGATCGCGCCGGTCTGGATAGGTGGTATCGTTGCGATTTGTGGTCGCTGAGGGATCGGTTGCCGCGCCGGTGTGTATACTGAGCGCGCGACGCAATTGAACGCCAAAAGAGGTACCGCTCGGTACCTTAGCCTCTTCACCTTTTGTCAGCAAGACGCCTGCGAGGCCGACGCCTGCGCCGATGATCCCGCCAACCGCCGCGCCTTTCAGGCCGCCGGCAATGCCGCCGAGCACCGCGCCAACTGCGCCGCTGCTGCCAATAAAGACGCCTGTGCGCCGTATATCACGGCCAGAGACGCGATTTTCATCGTCGATCTGCCGCCGGACTTCCGGGTCGTCCGATGTCAATGTGCCATCAAGCGCCAGGCGTGTGCCGTCGGGCAAAACCAGGTCTTCAAACTCAACCGCAATGGTTCCCGAACGGGCCATGCGACGGGCCGGCGTCACCTCGGTCACGCGGCCTTCAACGGTTGCGCCCGCAGGAATAACGACCGCGCCGTTGACATAAACCGGGACGGCAACTGTCGCGCTAAAGTGGTCGCCGACGTGTGATGATTTCGATGACAGCGTGGAATCCATCCGCACACTGATCACCGTGTCGGCAGGGACGCTCCAGGTTCCGTCAGTCGTCGGTTGCACACCATGTCGCACACCATAATGCGGGCGATGTTGCTGCGCCGACACGGCAGTGCTCAAACTCGCAGTTAGTGCCGCCACCAGCAAGCAGGCGACCAGCGATTGGCCAAACAACCGATTACTCATAAGACTGACCTCCCAGATTTTCTCTTGGATAAAACATCTCTGACTCTTTGTGACGATCTCAGGTGGCCGTCTGTTGTCCGCCTCATCAAAATATGTTGAAACTGACTGCTGAATCGCCCTCAGTCCCAAACCTGAGATTGTCACTTCAGAGCAGACTCAATCATCAAGCCATATCTATTCTACGCCCACTGTCGAGTCTGTCTGCGAGCCTCCGTCAATTGATCGGCAAGCGTACGGTTGCTGTGGTTCCCTGCCCTTGTCGACTGTGGACGGTCAACTCGCCGTTATGGAGTTCGGTAATCTTGCGGGCGATGGCCATGCCCAGGCCAGTCCCTTTTTCTTTGGTGGTGTAAAACGGCTCGAATAACCGCCGCAGGGTCTCCGCATCCATCCCTGCCCCATGATCGACGATCTCGACAATCACCTTGCCGTTGCCATCGGAGTTCGTGCGCAGTTCGATACGTTTGCCCGGCTCGCTGGCCTCAATAGCATTTATTATCAGATTCAAAAAGAGCTTCTTGAGTTCCGTCACGTCGAACTGACCTGCCGGCAATCGCGCCGCATACTGCTTATCGATCTGCAATTCTTTGGCGGCCATGCGATCAGCCACCATCGGCATGATCTCATCCAACAAGCCATTCAGGTCGATTACCGATTTCTGCAACTCTTTGGGACGCGCGTAATCCGATAGCTCGGCCACGACGGTCGCCAGATGATCGACGCTGCGCTCGATGACCCCAATGGTTTCCATGTCCCTGCCATTGCCCTGCGGTTGTCGCTTGAGAACTTCTGCCGCGAATCGAATGCTGCCGAGCGGGTTTTTAATTTCGTGAGCAATCTGCGCCGTCATTTGACCAATTGCGCTCAGGGCGCGATTGCGCTGTGCTTCGGTCTGGGCTCGGACTTCTTCGGTTACGTCGACAAATATCAGTATCAACCCACGCTGCGTCTCGGCGAGGCGCAGCGGCGATGTAAACAGATCCAACAACCTGCCGCTGTTGCTTTGCAGCCTCCCCTGATAACGATCATGCGGATCGTTGGCCGAGAGACTGCGGGCGGCCAGTCCGCGCAGTTCATCGCTGCCCGCAAACATCTCTGTGTAAGGCTGGCCAGCTTTAGCAGATCGAAGCCCGGTCAGCCGGCGAAACGATTCACTGATCGTCTCGACTACGCCATCCTGCGCGATGACGATCACCCCTGAATGCATGCTGTCGAGCAGCGACCGCAGGTAATCGCGCGACTCCGAGCTTTCGGCGTAGGCGACGCTGAGTTGCTTGAGGGTGCGGCGAATTTCATAGAATGTAAGAAATGCCACAACCGCACCGACGCCCAACACGAGCAGCGTTGCGGAAAATTCTTTGCGGCGCTCGCGGTCGCCCAGGGCCGCAATGCGGCGATCATTCTCCTGGCGCTCGGCGTTGACCAGATTGTTGAGCGCATCCAGGGAACTAACCATGCGGTCGCGCTCGTCTGACCAGTTGGTCGGCTGTGACGAGGTGATCTTCTCCCAGTAAGCCCGGAAGGCCGCTTCGAATTCACTCCATTCCGGCGTATTCGCGATGGCTGAGGGCTTCGCGTCATTCAGGCGCGATTCCATCTCAGCTTTCAGATCATTCAAGTGTTGTCTTGCGGGGAATGCGGTCAGCCTCTGGCCGCTGTTGGCGAGTACGGTTAGCGCCTGGGACTGAATCTTGCCGGCAGTTTCGCCGACCATGCCAATGAAGCGGAAATGGCTGACCTCGGTCTGGCGAATCCGCGTGACTTCCGCTTCCAACTCGACGAAGCTCCGATAGCTTGTGAATCCGAGTATGGCGACCAGCGCCAGTAGCCCAAGAAATCCGACCAGCAGGGCATTGCGGACGAACGATTCCGTTCGCCGGGGCAGACTGAACAGGCGTATTGGCAGTTTGGTCATAAATCCCTCGCTCGCTGCATCGCCTTTGCTCTATCCCTTCACCGTCACCACGCGGTCGGTGAACCCTTCAAAGGTGTCGTCGTGGCTGATGACAAAAAGTTGATCGAAGTCACGTATGCGACCGATCTGTTGCGCCAGATTGCGCCGCCGCTCTTCATCCATATTGGTGGTCGGTTCGTCGAAAAACGCGACGCGCATATCCGATAACTCTTTCAACAGCGCCAGTCGCACGGACAGCGCGGCAGCCATCTGCTCGCCCCCGGAGAGACTGGCAAACGAACGTTCGTGGCCGTCTTCTTCGAGAATGATCTCGTAACCGGAATCCCATCTGAGAGTCACCATAGGATTGCCGGTGATGTCGCGATAGAGTTGATTCGCCTCGATAGAAATGGATTGCAGATGTGCTTCGGTAATGAACGGCGCGGCCTTCTTGAGCAAATCACGCATGAAATCGGTGACCGAATGCAGTTGCTGGCAGCGGTCACGCCCGATCTCCAGTGCTTCAAGCTTTTTCTTAGCGACCAGCAATTTATCGATCTCGCCGTTGATTTCAGCGAGCCGCGTTTCCGCCGCGCTTAATTGCGACGTGAGCATGGCAACCCGATTGATCAGCGATTCGAGTTGTGTGCGCGTCTCCTGGTGCATAGGTTCGTTGTAAGCCGCGCTGGCCTCATTCAACTCGCCTGCCATTTCCGCAAGTCGCTCACGGCGATTCGTCAGTTCCTGGTTGATCTCGCTCAGTTCAGCCTCGCGAGCGCCGAACAACTCGGCTATCGGCTGATGCTCGACATAGGCGCGGTAATCTTTTTCACATGTCGTGCGACGGGCGCGTTCGGTCGCCAGGTCTTGATCAAGCGTCGCGAACTCGGCAAGTTCCTGTTCAAGCTTCCGCACGGCTGCTGCCATCTGCCGCTCTTGCAACTCATAATTTTCAAGTTGACGTTGAACGTCGACCTCTCTGGAGATGGCCTCGGCAAGCATACGCGAACGGCCACGCGGGTCGTTTAGCTCGACGAGCCGTTCAACGATTGTCGCCATCTCCTCATTTAGACCGGCCATTCCATCAAGCCGCTGCTTTAACGCCGCAACCTCTTCGCGCTTTTGGCGGCCTTCGAGTTTCAAGGCTTCAAGCCGTTCCCGCAGCAGATCGAGTTTATCGAATTTGGCTTTGGCCTCGCGCGCTGTCGCCATCTCGCCTTCAAGGTGAACGATGCGCTCTTCAAGCTGGCGAAGGGTTTGCGAATTGATCTGCGTGCCGGCGATCTCGCGCTCAAGCCGTGCAGCGTTTTTGCGCTCAATCTCCGATTCTTGCGCGTAGCGTTGGCGCTGCACGCGATGCGTCGCCAGGGCGGTTGCGGTTTTGAGCGCCGTCTTCGCCTCTTTGAGTTGACCATGGAGCGCCGTGCGCTTGCGATCAGCCGCCAGCAATTGTTCGCGCTCGCTGCCGACTTGCGACTTGAAGAACTGATCGAGCCCCTGCCCTTCTTTCATGTTCAAACAGCGTTCAACGAGCAGCGGGCACAACCCGCCTTTAGCCTGCGCGATGATCTCTTGGTCGCGCTCGATGCGCGCTTTCAGGTTGGCCGCTTCGGTAATCAGGGCGCGCTCCTCGTCTTCAAGTTGCGGCAGCCGTGCGGCAATTTCTTCAGCTTGCAAACCCGCATGAATCTCGCGATCTATCGTATGCAGTTCACCGGTCAGCTTGGCGAGGTTATCCTGTGCGCGCTTCAATTCTTTATGGCGTTCGTTGAGGCGTTCGAGCAGGACGCGCGATTCGCGCAACTCGGCTTCCGCATCGCGCCTTTGTTGTTCGAGCACCGGCACGCGTTCGGCCAGATCGCGCAATTTTTCGGCTTCTTCGATCCTCTGCGATAGGTCGCGCCATTCGCCGCGAAACTTCAGCAAGTCCGCCTCGGCGGTCTGTAGGCGGCGAGTCAGCGCGTTCATTTCGCCGAGCGCCGTTTGAATCTCGGAGCGCCGCGCTTCGATCTTTTCCTGCTCGCTCACTCGCGGCACGAGTTGCGCCAACTCCGCTTTGTCGCCTTCGATCTGCGACAGTTTCTCGCGCTGCCCTTGAATCGTCGCTTCCAGGCGTATGCGCTGATGCTCGCCCTCTGCCTGCGCCTTACGTAACGCATCGCGCTTTATAGCCAGCGGCTCCAACTCCTGCAATCGCAAATAAGCAACGTTATAAGACTCATGGCCGGGTGCCGCCGCTTCGACGATTGACCGGGCCTCGCGTGAGCGCTGCGCTTCAAGTTCGACCTCGACGGCACGTCGAGTAAGTTGCTCGACTTGCGGCCTCAATCCCGCAACATCTGCGGTTAACCGTTCGAGGCTCTGGCGAAGGCCGTCCAGCCGATCAAGCTCCAACCGTACACGCTCGCGCGCCAATTGCGCCGCGACAAGATCGGCATGGGTCTGGGTTGCCATGGCTTCAAATCGTGCGCGCTCGGCGAACAATTCGTCGAGCTTGGCAACTTCGCCTTCAATGCGCGCGATGCGTTCGCGAAGATCGGCGTCGCGCGTCTCGATCAACTTGATAATGGCGCGCAACTCGTCAGACGAGCGATGATATTCATCAACTCGCAGCACGCGATCAAAGCTGACTTTACGGCGGGCCGGCTGCTCGGCGAAATCGACCGTGAACATTCCCTGCGGCACGCCGATAGTCGATGTGAACAGCGTCTTCAGATCGGTCGTCGGATCAACTCCCAGATGTTGTTTGAGCCAGCCGGCCACCTGCTGCTTCTGTTCGACCAGCCGCAACTTGGTGATCGGGTCATAAATGTAATAGCCCGTAGAGGTGTCGCGGTGCACCGTATATTCGCGGCCATCTATCGTTGACACAAAGGTGACGCGGGCGATGCCTTTCTTAGCGCCGCGCCGCAAGAAATCTTCCTTTTTGTAGGGTAATTGATCAAAGAGCGTCCAGGCGATGGCCTCGATGATCGTCGTTTTGCCAGCGCCGTTCGGCCCGCTGATCGCTGTCACGCCGGCCTCGAACTCGAAGCTCGCTTCCTCGTAGTTCTTAATATTCTCAAGCTCGACTTTGCTGATTAGCATGGTTGATGATCCGTGATAACTCGTTATCTCTTGGTGAGGACTGCCAATTAAGTTTAAATTTTATCACGCATCCGCCAGCAGACGAAATTGCGCCGCGCATGGTTGATTTAGGCGCATTCTGCCGTTAACATTAGCGCTTGAGAGCCCTTCGCGATGAGCGGCAGGCCGGCACCCGCGCTTCACATCAATCATCATTTCTCTACCGAAGAGGGCAAACACTATGACAGTAATCCTGATTATCCTTGCGGCATCCGTCCTCATTCTGCTCGGCTGGTATGGATTTCGTTTTTATCAAGACCGGCTGGAACAGCGCATGGATGAAAACGAATACAACACGGCGGTGATCCTCTGGGAATTCGCCAAGCGCATCAAGGGCGAAATTGACCAGGCGATGCACGCCGGTAAAGGCGTTCTCGATTTCACCAACATCACCATTCCATCGAGCGCCGGTTATGAAGTGACGCTCGAACTGATCGGCACTTATTTTCGCGTCCACGCCGTGCCGGCGCGCTATGCCAGAACCGGCAGGCTATCATTTGTAGCCGATACCACATTAACCGTTCGCTCCGCCGATCACCAGGGCGATTCGGCGTCGATTGAAGATGAAGAATATCAGGGCGTCGAAGATCGAGAGTAGGGGTTTGCGAGTTGAGCCTAGCGATCATAGGCATCGAGCTAGAGATTAGAGACGGCTGATTCTAGCTTCTGTCCGCCACTCTCCAGTCTCTAGCCTCTAAATCAGACCACATAAGAAGGGGACAAAAGAAATTGCCACAGAGGCACCGAGACACAAAGAAAATCTTAAAACGCTCCTGGGTTTCTCAATATTTTTCTCTGTGTCTTTGTGCCTCTGTGGCCAATCTCCTGTTCTAATCTCGTAAGTTTCGATTTAGTCTCCAGCCCCTCGCTCGTTTTGCCCACCGCGCCTTTTGTGCTAGATTGGCCGAGCCATCATCAAGCCAGCATTGCCATCAGCAGGGTGATTATGGATTTTTCGATTCCGCAGGAATACCTCGACTTCAAGTCGGCGGTCTATGGTTTCGCCAAAGAGCGACTGGCACCGCGAGCCCAGGAGCTTGATGCGCGTGGCGAGTTCAGTTGGGAAAACTGGCGAGATATGGCTGGCATGGGACTGCTCGGATTGCCCTTCCCCGAAAAGTATGGCGGCAGCGAAGCCAGCCCGCTCGCCACTTGCATTGCGATGGAAGCGGTCGCTGCTGCCGGCGTCGACGCAGGGACGCCGCTTGCCTGGGGCGCGCATACGATTCTTTGCGGCGTGCCCATCTGGCTGCTCGGCAGCGAGGCGCAGAAGCAAAGGTATTTGCCGAAGCTCTGCTCAGGCGAATGGGTCGGCGCGTTCGGACTCACCGAACCCGGCTCAGGCTCGGATGCAGCGGCGATGAAGACCTTCGCCGAAAAGCGCGGCGACCGCTGGGTTCTCAATGGCTCGAAGATGTTCATCACCAACGCGCCAATCGCCAGCGTCTTCATTGTATTTGCGGCTACAAAAAAAGGGGCGGGCAACAAAGGCATTTCTGCATTCATCATCGAACGCGAGGCACACGGGTTTACTATCGGCAAAGATTTGATGAAGATGGGCAACCGCACATCGGTGACGGCTGAGTTGTCATTCGATAACTGTGAGGTTCCCGAAGAGAATCTTCTTGGCCCGCAAGACATGGGTTTCCTTGCGGTCGGCAAGGAGACTCTCGAATGGGAGCGAAGCTGCATGATCGCTCCCATCATCGGCAGCATGGAATTCATGCTCGAATGCTCGACGGCTTATGCGAAAGAGCGCCAGCAGTTCGGGCGACCGATTGCCGATTTTCAAGCGATTCAACATAAACTAGTCGACATGAAGATTGCCGTCGAAGGCGCGCGGCTGCTGGTTTACCGCGTCGCCTGGCGCAAACAGCAGGGCAAGTCGGCGATGATGGAAGCCGCCATTGCCAAGCTCTGGACGACCGAAGCCGCCATCCGCGTCGCCTATGATGCCGTCCAAATCTTTGGTGGTTACGGCTACATTCACGATTACCCGGCGGAGCGCTTCTATCGCGATGCGCGATTGGGAACTATCGGCGCAGGCACCAGCGAAGTCCAGAAGCTGGTGATTGCTCACGAGTTGATCAAACAATTCGTCAGCGGGCGAGGAATATAGAGGAAAACACGAATGCAAAGAGTGGGCATCGGCGGTTCGGCACAGACCATCCATGAGCGGCGCAAGGCGGATCAAAACGTCGAGGACATGATTTATGAGACGGTCACGGCGCTGCTCGAAAAGGTCGGGTTGACAATCAACGAGGTCGACATGGTGATGGGCGCTGGCGATGATGTGCTCGATGGCCGAAGCATTTCAAATGTCTTCACTGCGGAATATGCCGGCGCGTTCCTGAAAGAAGAATCGAAGGTCGAAGACGACGGCGCGTTCGCCGCCTGTTACGCCTTCATGCGTATCGCTTCCGGCTCCTTCGATACGGTTTTGGTCTACGGCTACAGCAAGGCATCCGACTCCTCACCGCAGCATTATTCAGGCATGATCGCCGACCCGTTCTATCTTCGCCCGCTCGGCATCGAAGCACTGACGGCAGCCGCCTTGCAAGCGCAGTGCTACTTCCAAAAATACGGCGCGAGTGAGGAGGACGCGGCGAGGGTGGCCGTCAAGAATCGCCGGCATGCGCTGGCTAATCCCTATGCACAAATCAAGGGCGAATACACGGTCGACGAGGTGCTGCGCTCGCCGATGATCGCCTCGCCGATCAAGCGGCTCGATGCGTCGCCGGTGACCGATGGTTGCTGCGCCATGCTCTTGATGTCCGAAGACGCGGTGACGCGCTATGGGGTGAAGCCCGCATGGATTCGCGGCGTCAGCTTTTGTACGGATACTTACTATCTAGGGCATCGCGATCTGACAGCAATCGAATCCGCGCATCGCGCCGCAGCGCGCGCCTACAAGATGGCTGGCATCACCGAGCCGCGCAAACAGATAGACATGGCTGAGATTCACGAACCCTTTTCATTTCAGGAGCTGATGCTGGTCGAAGCATTAGGACTCTGCGATAAAGGCAAGGGCGGCGAGTTCGTCGCCAGCGGCATGGCCGATGCCAGCGGCGCTTTGCCGGTCAACCTGTCGGGCGGCGCGCTCGCGGCGAATCCGATCTTCGCCGCTGGCTTGATTCGGCTGGCCGAAGCCGCCAATCAAGTCACCGGCCAGGCTGCCGGTCATTCGATCAAAGCAAAAACCGCCGTGGCGCACGCCACCTCCGGCTTCGCTCTGCAATCCAATATCGTTTACGTGCTGGGCGACTAGCCAAATTTTGAGCGCATTGCATAAGCTTCACAGTTAAACTAGAATGAGCGACGCTACAAGTATCGGTAATAACAAACGACGATCCAATAGGCTTTCAAGCTCCAATCCCGCAGATTTTTGCGTAGCGAAATAATTAAGGTTATCAGATGGAGGTCGATTTGAGACGAGTTGCCATCGTCGGCACAGGGCAGACCAAATGCAAAGAGCGGCGCGATGATGTCAGCTTTCCCGGCCTCATCTACGAAGCCGCGAGCCGCGCGCTGGTCGATGCAGGCATTACTATTAAAGACGTCGATGCCGTCGTCTTCGGCAGCGCCCCGGAACTCTTCGAGGGCGTCAATCACCCGGAGCACTGGTGCGCCGATGCCGCAGGCGCGCTGCTCAAGCCTGCCATGCGCATTCACACGGGCGGCACGGTCGGTGCCTCAACAGGCATCGGCGGGTTTTACTACATCGCTTCGGGAATGTTCGACACGGTGCTCGCCGTTACCGGCGATAAGCTCTCTGAATCGCCCGTGCAATTGGGGCTGTCAACGGTTTACGATCCGATTCTCGGTCGCCAGTTCGCCTGCGGCGCACCGTCAGCCGTCGCCTTACAGGCACGCCAGTATATGCACGAATTCGGTGTAACTGAAGAGCAGGCCGCACTGGTTGCAGTTAAGAATCGCAAGAACGCGCTGCTGAATCCGTATGCGCAATTGAAGATTCCGCAGATCTCTGTTGAGATGGTGCTGAACTCGCCTGTGCTGTCGTCACCCATCAAGTTGCTGGATGCCTGCCCGGCTTCCGATGGCGCATGCGCTATGGTTTTGACGAGCGAAGAGCGCGCCGAACAACTCAACCGGCGACCGGCGTGGATTAAAGCGGTCGCGACTTACAACGAAGGCGTCTATTATCCTGGCCGCAACTTCGCGACGCCGCTGGCGTTGATGGCAGCAGCGAAAAAAGCCTACAAAGTAGCAGGCATTACAAATCCGCGAAAGGAGTTGGACGTGGCCGAACTCTACGAGGCGTTCTCGTTTCAGGAGATGTTGTGGACGGAAGCCCTATTCTTCTGCGAACGTGGGGAGGGCGGCAAGCTGGTCGAATCGGGCGCAACCCAGATGACCGGCGACCTGCCGGTGAATCCATCGGGCGGCGTGCTGTCGACAAACACCATCGGCGCGACAGCGATGATGCGTCAGGCGGAAGCCGCGATGCAAGTCATGGAACGCGCCGGTGAGCACCAGATAGACGGCGTGCGCACGGGCATAGCTCATGGATGGGGCGGCGGCATTCAGTTTCATACGCTGATGATTGTCAGCGCGGAGAAAGGATAGAGGCTTGAGGTTAGAGACTAGAGGCTAGTGGTTTTTTTATACTAGCCTCTAGCGTCCAGCCTCTAGTCCCTGAACATGATTCTTGAAGGTAACATTACCATTCCGTATAAGTGGACGACCGGCACAACCGTCGGGCGGTTTCTCGCCGAATTGAAAGAGAACGCGCGGCTGGTCGGCGCGCGTTGCGATGAGTGCGGCAAGGTCTATGTGCCGCCTGCCGATGTATGTGGCGAATGTTACAAATTGCTCGACACCTGGATTCCGCTGACCGGCGAAGGCACAGTCGTCGCCATCACAACCGTCGAGCGCGCCATGCCGTGGAGCCCTATGGCTGCGCCTTACAGTCTGGCGCTGGTACGGCTCGACGGCGCAGACACCAATCTGCTGCACCTCGCAAACTCTAGCCTCAAAGCGGGCGACCGCGTCTCTGCAATCTTCAAACCCGAACGCGCCGGGTCACTGCTCGACATTGAGTGCTTCGCAGCCATAACCGAGCCCGACGCGGTGGAAACTGGAACTCAAGGTCAACACGATTCATTATCAGGAGGAACGACAACGCTGATGGAATTGGTTAATGAGGTTAGCGCGGTCTTTCAGGCTCTGCCCTCGCGTCTCCGCAAGGAGAAGGTTGATGAGGGTTTGACCTATTACTTTTCGATTGACGACGAACAATGGACGGTGATCATCACGATGGAGAGTTGCGTCGTACAACCGGGCAAGACCGTCGACAGCGCGGATTGCTTCCTGAAGACGTCGACGGAGATTTTTCTCGGCACCATCAATGGCACGTATACGCCTTCGATGACCGACTTGATTACGGGCAGAGTCAAAACGAACAATCCATTTCTGCTGCAAAAGTTTCGTGAGCTGTTCGAATAAATGAGTGAGATGATGGCTGAAGAAAAAGGCTCCGTGCCGCTGCCGGTCAAAGAAGTGCGCGGCCAGATCAGTATCCCCTATCGCTGGTCTTATGGCCGATTGCTGACGCGTTTCTTTGAAGAATCGCGCGACAACCGGCGGCTGATGGGCACCAAATGTTCGCGTTGTGCAGCGGTCATCGTGCCCGCCGCACGCATCTGCACAACTTGTTTCGTCGAGACCAGCGAATGGGTCGAAGTCAGCGATCACGGCGTGCTGGCCACCTTCACCACGGTGCATCTTCCCTTCCCCGGCCAGCCGACCGAACCGCCTTACACTTATGGATTGATACTATTGGACGGCGCGAACACCTATTATTCGCATTTGATCGATGAGCAGGTAGACAACCTCGCTTGCGGCATGCGCGTGCAGGCAGTATGGAGCGATCATCGCAAAGGTGATTTATTCGACATTCTTTATTTTAAGAGGGAAGCCGGGGGATGACCCGGACTTTGCCACAATGATTGTGCAGTGAGGTAAATTACAATGGCAATAAGAAGGATCGTTGGTATTAGCACCACCCTCTTGTTCATCGCGCTTCTCACCTGGAGCACGGCGCAGGGTTCAACACTGGCTGTCTTTTCTCAGGCGCAGGATGTAGCGGGGCCGGGCAGCGACGCAAGCAAGACGCCGCTCATGCTTGCCATAAGAGATACCGATAAGAGAGTCTTTCGGTCGCTTATCGATCATGCAGACGTCAATGCCAAAGATGATCATGGATGGACAGCCTTGATGGTGGCCGTCCGTGTTGTTGAGCCCACGTTTGTCAAAGCGCTACTGAAAAAGGGCGCGGAGGTAAATGTAAAGGGCAAGGATGAACTGACACCGTTGATCATCACGGCCCAATACGCTAAGGATGAGCCTGCCGTAGAGATTGCCAAGATGCTGATCGAGCACAAAGCGGATGTAAATGCGAAGGGTTTTGATGGCGTCACCGCCCTGATGACCGCAGCCATGCAAGGCAAGCTCAAGCTCCTTAAGTTGCTACTGGAACATGGCGCGAATCTCAACGATGAAGACAACCGCCACGCCACCGCCTTGACTTATGCCATGCGCCGCAATCAGCAAGAAACGCTGAGCTTTCTAAAGTCAGCCGGAGCGACAGGGCCCGCAGCCGAACCGTATACAAAGCCGCCGGAGATCACGGCGGCTGATCAGCGCCCTGTGCCGCTAAACGCGCCGCAGCCGCAATATACAGAAATGGCCCGCAAGCATGGGGTTGAAGGTGCCGTCACCCTGCGTGTTCTTGTCGGCGCAGATGGCCTGGTTAAACAGATCAGAGTGACAAAAGGGCTACCCGATGGCTTAACGGATCAGGCCATGCGCGCCGCGTCGGAACTCAAATTCAAACCAGCTATGAAGAATGGACAGCCGGTTCCCTTCTGGCAACTGGTGTACATCGAGTTTCGTCTTCGCAAAGGGCCCGGCGCATAGGTTCTGTCGACTTATGAAATTTGGCGGGGTTGAAAACAAAGCGCGGTTGGCCATTGTCACTTTCATGCTGGCCTTGTTGTTGCTCATCGGCCTGAGCATCGGCCTCTATCTGCGGGCGCGTGGTCAGGACGGCACATCCCCGGCGATCATCTATCTATTCAGCTACCAGATCATCGCGTTGGTCTTCGGGCTCGGACTGATGTTCCTGCTCGTACGATGGCTGCTGCGGCCCTACCGGCGAATGGTCGAAGCGGCGCGCGGCAGTCCTGTACACGCTTCGGCAGCGAGAAGCGAGAGCGAATTTGTCGTCGAGACATTTCAGGCGCTGGTCGAACAGCTACAAGCCAAAGAGCGCGAACTGGCGCAATTGCACGCCCTCGAACGCCGCCGCGCCGAGCGTTCTGAACGATTGAGCGAGCGCCTGATTGCCAACATCCCCAGCGGCCTGGTCACCGTTGCCCCATCAGGCGCGGTCACATCGGCGAACGCTCACGCCTTAAAGATACTTGGCGGCCAGATCGATACCGCGCAACTGTACGAACCGGGCAAGACGATGTTCGAACCCGGCGAAGATTACCGCTCGTTTCTGCGTCTCTCGCCACGGCTCGTCGAGATGATTGGCGAATGCCTCGAAACTGGCCGCACGTTTCGCCGTGAAGAGGTCGCACTGGTGCTGTCCGATGGCCGTGCGCGGCATCTGGGTCTGAGCATCTCGCCGATTACCGACGCTGCCCAAACCATTGAAGGCGCGCTCTGTCTGCTGACCGACATTACCGAAGTTCTGGAGTTGCGCGAACGCATTCGCCTACAGGAAAACCTCGCCAATCTCGGCGAAATGGCTGCCGGGCTGGCACATGAATTTAAGAATTCGCTGGCGACGATTCATGGCTTCGTTCAGTTGCTCGAATTACAATTGAACGTCGCGCCTGCCGAAGAGCAGCGCGTGACGCTCGATGCCATGCTCAACGAAACCCGCTTGCTTTCACGGCTGGTCACGGACTTCCTAAACTTCGCGCGCCCACAACAACTCAGCCTCGCGCCCACCGGCCTCGCCGAACTGATCGATAACTGTATCGCGGAAGTCCGCATGCAAATTGTCGAGAACGGCATACGTTTACAGATGCATGGCGAGTTTGCCGAAGTCGCTGCCGACGAATCGCTGTTGCGGCGGGTCTTTCTCAACTTGATTCGAAATGCGGTCGAGGCCCTGGATACGAATTCATCCGAAAAGTTGATCCGCATCGACGGCTCGGTTGATACAGGAAGCGACCGACGCTTTGCCCATGTTCGCGTCAGCGACACCGGCAGCGGCATCTCTATAGACGATCTGCACCGCATCTTTATACCGTTCTTCACTACCAAATCGCGCGGCTACGGCATTGGCCTGGCCCTTGTGCAGAAGATATTGATGGCGCACGGCGGCGATGTCTCAGTTGAAAGAAGCGATGTCACAGGCACGGTTTTTCATTGCCGCATCCCGCTGTCGCCGCCTGCCACAGGTGTGGAGAAATAGACCTAATTCGTGCACTATCGTAACAGGTCAACTCAATCAGCCATAAGCCGCGAAATTTTGGATAAAACAACCTGCTGGCCACAGACCAGTTATGCCCGCATGGGGTTTGGCAAGACAGTTGCTCGAACAATCTGCGGTCTGCCCCCCAATGGAGGATTGATTGCAAACGTCACCTGACCATGTGGACAAAGAGAATCAAGCGGGTATCGGGCTGATGGAAGTTATCGTCGGCAGCCTGTGCGCGCTGATCTTGACGTTTGTAGTCATACAAGTTGTCCGCATCGGCTATTCAAAGATCAAATTGCGCTGGGCGACCGAAAGCCTGGCGAGCGAATTATTGAATGCGAAAGATCTGGCGAAGGCGCGCGGTCAGAATGTTTGCGTCCTCTTTGATGCAAAACGCAACCGCTACGGGATTGATCGCAATGGCAATGGCAGCCTGGATAATAATGAAGCCGATGACCTGCCCGAAGAGATGAGCCTCACGGAAGATGCTGCCGTGACCTTCACCAAGGCCGGCTTTCTTGCGCCGAAGTCCAAAGAGCCGCAGATCATCGTCAGCAATGCGCGCGACTCGCACAATATCAAGGTGAGCAGCGCCGGGGTCATTGATATCGACTAGATTTTGATTAGTCTGTCGCTAGAATGATCGGGCCGAGCATGGAGTCGCTCGGCCCGTGGGCGAACTGTAGCAGTGCTATGGTTCGCCCTTTTTTTGGCCATCACTTTCTAGCCAGTTTTGTCATCCCTCTCGCCACTGCTAGAATGAATATCTGGTATCGCAATGCACACCGATGCGCGGAGGCATGAGTTGAAACTGGGGATCATTTCAGACACGCATGGCCTGTATGACGAGGCGATAAACGAAATCTTCGCCGGCGTTGACGGCATCATTCACGCCGGTGACATAGGTAAACTTGAAATCATTCACCGCCTGGAAACCATCGCGCCGGTCTTCGCGGTCGAAGGCAACAATGACTGGTTTGGAGCTTATCCTACAGAACGCCTCGAAGAGATCAACGGCCAGCGGGTGCTGATCCGTCATATCTTCGGCGAGTTGCACCAGCTTGATCGCAACGCGCATCAGATGCTCGAAACCCGAATTCCCGATGTCCTGGTCTTCGGCCATTCGCACAGGCCATACCGCCAGCAACTCAACCGCACATTGTTGTTCAATCCGGGGAGCGCTGGGCCGCGCCGCTTCAACCTGCCGCGCACAGTTGGTTTACTTACACTTTCTCCGACAAGCATCGAAGCCAGAATTATCAGTCTCGACAGCGCCGAATGATCGACAAGACCCTTGTGCCTCAATTAGGCTTGAACGATGGATAAATGGGCCGAAAGAGATAAGGAATATGATCAGCAATCGCTGACGCGGCGCGGCGCGGATGCGGGACGGTTGCGTGGCAAACTGCGCGACCTGGCGGATGCGCCGATAGACGCGCACCTTGAACGCATAGAGATGTTCATGGATCGCGCCATCCGCGTCCCCGGCACGAATCTCCGCTTCGGGCTTGATCCGATCATCGGCTTTTTCTTTCCAGTGGTCGGCGACTGGGTGGGCACCTTCGTGAGCGCCTATATCGTCCTGGCGTCGATTCGTCACGGCTTGCCGAAAAGCACCATCACGCGGATGGTCTTCAATGTCGCCGTTGATTTTCTGCTTGGCAGTGTGCCCATTATTGGTGATGCGGTTGACTTCGCCTGGAAGTCGAATACCAAGAATCTGCGCCTGCTCAATAAGTACGCCAAAGGCACGGGCGGCTCGGTCTGGAGCGACTGGGTCTGGGTCTTTATGCTCTTCGGCCTCTTGCTACTGTTCGGCGTTGGCCTGCTTGGCCTGGCTATCTACGCCATCAGACAAACCGGATTCAAACTCTTTGGGTGAACAGTGACAAGTGACGAGTGAGTAGAGCAGCTTTCAATTGAGTGTAGCCTTTGCCACCAAGTCACGAAGGCACCAAGGAACACAAAAAATGGTGATTCTTGGTGTCTTTGTGGCTTGGTGGCTGATTCTCTGGCCAAGCTGATCTGAAAACCGTTCTAGATCAGAGGATGAGCCAGTTCAAGAGTTCGATAAAAAGACAGAGGTCGCTTGCCTCTTGTCACTCGTCACTTGTCACGATCCTTATGTGCGATACGCTTGTAGCCACCCCGCAATACACTGCCGACGGCGCTCTCTGGTTTGCCAAAAACAGTGACCGCGAGCCGGGCGAGGCACAACTCGTCGAGCACTTGCCCGCGCGCCATCAGACAACGGCAAAGGTGCAATGTACTTATCTTGAAATCCCGCAATCGGCGCGGACGAACGAAATCGTCATCAGCCGCCCTTTCTGGATGTGGGGGGCGGAGATCGGCGCTAACCAACACGGTGTCGCCATCGGCAACGAAGCGGTGTTTACCAGACTGCCCTACGACAAGACCGGTTTGACTGGCATGGATCTGCTTCGCCTCGCGCTTGAACGGGCGGCGACAGCGCGCGAAGCTCTTGAGATCATCACGCGCTTGCTCGCCCAGTACGGCCAGGGCGGTGGTTGCGGTTATCGCAATCGCAAGTTCCGTTACCACAACTCGTTTATGATTGCCGACCCCGGCGATGCCTGGGTGCTTGAAACCGCTGGCCGGCACTGGGCAGCCGAGCGTGTGCGCGGCATTCGGACGATTTCCAATGCTCTCTCAATTGGCAAGCAGTTCGATCTTTTGAGCGATGACGCTTACTCGTTTGCGAAAGGCCAGGGCTGGTGTCGGTCGGCGGCGGAATTTGATTTCGCTGGTTGCTTTGGCGATCCGTTCTACAGCCGTATGAGCGGCGGCGGCGTGCGCGCCGCCTGCACGCTTGCCTTTCTCCAACGCAAGGACGGCAAGCTCGCGCGCGATGATTTCTTCGCGGCATTGAGCGACCACGGGGGCCTGTCGCCCGCCAGCGGCTGGCGCATGAACATGCCCTGCGCTCATTCGTCCTGGTGGCCGACCAGGCAAGCAGGACAAACGACCGGCTCGATGGTCAGTCGTTTGAATATGAAAGATTCATTACACTGGTTGACTGGCAGTTCTTCGCCGTGTCTGAGCGTCTACAAACCGGTGCGGCTCGGCGGCGAGCTTATCTCCAGCGGCCCGGAGGCGGGCGCGGGGTTCGATCACGAAAGCCTCTTCTGGCGGCACGAACGGCTGCATCGCACGGTGCTGGTCGATTACCCCAGTCGCAAAGATCTGTTCAATGACGAGCGCCGCGACTTGCAGGCTCGTATTGACTCAGCCAGTGATTCGCCGGCAAGCGATGGGCAATGCTGGTGGGATGAACATCGCGAGGTCATTCCCGAATGGACGAAACGCGTTCTGGCGTCGAAGCGTCCGGTTGGATTACGACCTTTTGAACGATACTGGCAACGTCAGAATATGATGGATTCGCTGCCTCTTCCGCAGAAGTCATTTTAGCTATCAGCTATGGCGAATTGGCCATGATTCGTGTAGACTCGCGGTGTTTAGGTTTTTGCTCGTTCCAAAAAAAAGACTTCCTACGAATGAATCCCAGGCGGATAGGGCTTATGGCCTTTGGCATCTCGTCTGCCGGCTCGACCCCGACGACCTGACGACAAAGCGGCAGATAACCAGGAAGGGTTTGTGACAACCTCAGGTTCGGCCCAGCCGGATGAGCTACGGCTTCCGACCGGCAATTCATTCAGAAGCTCTGGAGATGGCTATGGACGATCTGGCTTGCGCTCTCGCTGGTTGCGCTCCCCACAATCAAACACGTTCGCGTGCTCGATGGCTGCTTGGCTTGATCCTGCTGATGCTCCCGTTGACACGACCGGCCTTTGCTGGCGGGCTTTTCGATAGCCTTAAAAGCCACAGCCCGGCACCCGCGACGAGCAATGGGAACCAACCCGACAGAATGCCGCCGGCCACTCGCGTGCTTGATGTGCATGCCGAAACCGCAAACAATGGCGTGCGCCTCGTCGTCAGAGCGGACGGCATGATGGCGTTCAAACCGTTCACCCTGGCTAACCCCTGGCGGATTGTCATTGACATTACAGGCGTCCACAGCGCCCTCGGCAACCTGACGATTCCAGTCGCCAGCACCTTCGTCAATCGCATACGCGTGGGTCAGCCCGAAGGCGGGACAGTGCGAATCGTCCTCGATACGCCAGGAGTCACCGCCTACAGAGTCGATCTCGACGGCAACCACCTGTTTATCACCATCGGAAAGTTCGAAACAATTGCTCCTGGCAAGAACTCGCTACCCCCGCCTGCCGCAGCGAAGCCCGCGCCAGCAATCGTATTAGGCAAGGCCCTGCCGGCTGCGCCCCCAACGGCCAACCTAAAGCCGTCTGTGACCGAGCCGGTTCAGCGCCCGGACAATAGTAATGATGATTACAAAGCAGTCAATCGGCTGCTCCGGCGCGTCGAAGAGCTCGAAGCCCGTGTTCATGAGCTTGAAGGCAAGCAGCCAACCGTCGCCGCGCAACCCGCTGCCGTTGCCCAGCCAACAACATCACCTAAACCTGAAAGTGTAGCGACGGCTACAGATTCGGTTTCACAACACGAAGATAGTGAAATTCACGCAGGGCACGGCAACCATGATGACTCGACAGGCAGCAGGCCGCGACTGCAATTGCAGGGATTTGCCGACATCGATTATCGAGCTACCAACCAGCAAGGAAAGACCAACGCTTTCGCGCTTGGCCAACTCGACCTGTTCCTCAGTTCGCGCCTGTCGGACAAGTTCAGTGTCTTGAGCGAACTGATTATCGAAGCTGGCCCCGACAACGCATTCAGCTTCGAGATTCATCGGCTGCTCTTGCAGTATTACCCGAACGATTATTTCAACCTGAATGTCGGGCGCTATCACACGGCCATCGGCTATTACAACACGGCTTACCATCACGGCCAGTGGTTTCAAACCGCCGCCACGCGCCCATTTATTTTCGCCTTCGAGGGACAGGGCGGCATTCTGCCGCTACACAATGTCGGCCTGTCGGTGAGCGGGCGCATCCCTTCCGGTTCGCTCGGCCTGCGCTACGTCGCCGAAGTGGGCAATGGCCGCGCCGTCAATTCGGCGTTTGATCGTTCGGTGCAAACTTCGCACGATGAAAACAACGGCAAGGCAGTCAACTTCGGGTTGTTGATGCGGCCCGACTGGGCGAGCGGACTGCAAGCCGGCTTCTCGGTTTACCACGACCGGCTGACGCCGGACGGCAGGCCCAATGTCGACCAAACGATCATGGCCGCTCATGCCATCTTTCGGAATTCAGATTACGAATGGTTGAACGAGGCGCTGCTCCTGCGGCATGCGCCGGCAGGCGGGCCGCAAGTCTTCAACACCCCGGCGTTTTACACCCAGTTTGCGCGCCGCTTCAGGGCAATGTGGCCATATTTTCGCTACCAATATCTGAACGTGCCTGACGATGATCCGCTCTATGGCACCATCGGACGCCGCAATGGGCCATCCATCGGACTGCGCTACGACCTGTCGGAGTTTGCCGCGCTCAAGGTGCAATACGATCACACCCAGCGACGACGGCAAAAGTCACTGGACGAACTGCTATTGCAGATGGCTTTCACCTTTTGAGACTGGAGCCGATTATGCGCTATCGCCTTCTCTCGCTTATCCTCATGATGATGTTGGCGCTGACGGCGCTGGCGGCGCGGTTTGAGCCGAGCGACGAGTTTCGTTACCTGCCATCATCGCCGTCCCTGTTGCCGGCCTTTCAGGAGGACATCGCCTTCATCGTTAATAAATCGAACACGACCGATGCGATGACCCTGGCCGAGTTGCGCAATATTTTTCTCGCCGAGCGCAACCGCTGGCCGAATGGTCGCAAGATTACCATCACCATGCTCGAAGCCGGAAATCCTGAACGCGAGGTGGTGCTGCGGACGATTTGCCGTATGCGCGAGGCCGATTTCAATCGCAACTTCCTGCGCGTCAAATTCACCGGCGAAACTACTGAAGAACCCAGGCTGCTAGCATCGCCGACGAACATGGTGCGCTTTGTCTTCAACGCGCCGGGAGCCATCGGTTATGTCCGCGCCAGCAGTGTCGACGGCTCGGTGAAAGTCCTGCGTATTGACGGCCTCGCGCCGGGCGAGCCGGGATACAAAATCAAATTGTAGTATTTGCTACTTTTGCTGGTCAGCAGCAGAAAGGAGCGGGCGCGATGCGCGCAACTAGTTCGCGGCGGGTTTTCATCGCCCGGTTTTATCGCCGCTACAACACGACACTGATCTTCATCTTGATCGGCGTCGCGGTGATCGGCGTCGGCCTGCTCGTGGTCAGGGACTTGCGCCGCGCCAACCGGGATGTGCAGCAGATGTACGACGAATCGGTGCACGGTCTCGATTTGATTGGCGAAGTGCAGTATCAGACGCAGGAAGCTCGCCGTAGCATGCAATATGCATTGACGACGCGCGACAGCAATTTGCAGGTGCAGTATGCCGATCAATCGCGGGCTGCCGACGCGCAGGTGGCGTTGATGCTTGAAAAACAATTGGCGCTCGCCTCTTCGCCCGCCCTCCTCGAATCGAGCAAGCGATTCGAGCAAGACTGGTCAGAATATCTGCGCGTCCGCGACGAGTTGATCGGCTTGATTCTCGAAGGCAGTCTCAAGGAGGCTGCCGCTCTCGATCTGCGCGACGGCATACCGGATTTCAACCGCGTGCGCGACGACCTGCAAGAGATCAAGCAACTCCACAAGATGGACGCCAGCCGCCGTCTCGAAGATGTCGAAGGCTCATACAATCGTTCGTTCCGGCAATTGATCGCCATTCTCATCGGCATGCAGGTGCTCGCGCCTTTCGTAGTGCGCGCCGTCCAAAAAGGTAAGCTGGTTTACGCTCTGCAAAAATCCGAAGCGCGCCTGCAAGAGATCAACGAATCGATCAATGAAGGCATGATCGTCGTCGGCCCCGAACAAACCATCGAGTTATGGAACGGCGCAGCAGAGCGCATCACCGGCAGACCGCGCGGCGAGGCGCTTGGACAGCGCGTCGCTGACGCCTTCCCTGCCGGCCAGGTAACCCCGCTGACAGACGCAATCACCGACTGCCTGTCGAGCAACCAGCCCGGTGTCGTGCAGGACTTGCGCCTGCTTGGCGAAGCCAGTCGCTTTTTTGAAGCGCGCATCTTTCCGTTCCGCCAGCGCACCACGGTGTTTTTCACAGACATCACCGAACGCTTGCTGGCCCGTCAGCAGCAGGCGCAACTGCTCGCAGACCTCGAACATGCCAACCGCGAATTGACGCAAACGCTCGGCGAACTCAACGAGACACAGAGTGAGTTGCAGCGCGCCAAGGAGGCTGCCGAAGCGGCCAATCAAGCCAAGAGCGCCTTTCTCGCCAACATGAGCCACGAACTGCGCACACCGCTCAACGCCGTCATCGGCTACAGCGAAATGCTCGAAGAAGAGGCGGAGGATCGTGGCCAGAGCGATTTCATTCCTGATTTGCAGAAGATCAAGGCCGCCGGCAAGCACCTGCTCCTGCTGATCAACGACATCCTCGATTTGTCGAAGATCGAAGCGGGCAGGATGGAGCTTTACCTTGAAACCTTCGATGTCGGCGGGCTGATTCGCGAAGTCTCGGCAACCGTGAAGCCGCTCGTCGAAAAGAATCACAACCGCCTTGAAGTCGACCTTGATGCCCAGGCCGGCGTGATGCGCGCCGATCTCGTCAAGATGCGGCAAGCGTTGTTTAATTTATTAAGCAACGCGAGTAAATTCACACATCAGGGATGCATCAAGCTCGAAGTCGTCCGCTTGCCAAACCCGCATGCGGGCGACGCCGACTGGCTGAGCTTTCGCGTCAGCGATACCGGCATCGGTATATCGCCGGAGCAGATGGCGAAGCTCTTTCAGCCCTTCACGCAGGCGCACGCCTCGACGACTCGGCAGTTTGGTGGCACAGGACTTGGGTTGACCATTACGCGCAAGTTCTGTCAGATGATGGGCGGCGAAATTACCGTCGATAGCGAAAGCGGCAAAGGCAGCAGCTTCACAATCCGCTTGCCCGCCCAGGTGAGCGAAGCCGCGCCGCCGATAGAATTTCTTGAAAAAAGCCAGGAAACAGTGGCATATCAAGATACCAGTCTGGTGCTGGTGATCGATGATGATCCGGCGGTGCGAGACCTGCTCAAACGCTTTCTGGCAAAGGAAGGCTTTCGCGTCGCCTGTGCCGCCAATGGTGAAGAAGGCTTGCAGATGGCGCAGGATCTGCGCCCCGATGCCATCACACTCGACGTGATGATGCCGCGAATGGACGGCTGGGCGGTGCTCGCAGCATTGAAGGCTGACGCGGCCACCCTGAGCATACCGGTCATCATGCTGACGATGTTCGACGACAAGAATATGGGCTATACGCTCGGCGCGGCGGAGTATCTCACCAAGCCTATGGATCGCGAACAGCTTCTTAAGATATTAAGCAAGTACCAGCGCAGCGACTGTCGCAAGGTGCTCATCGTCGATGACGATGTGGCGATGCGCGACATGATGCGGCGGCTGCTCGAAGGCGAGGACTGGACGGTGACGGAAGCCGAAAACGGACGGGTGGCGCTCGAACAGTTGGCTACTGACCGACCGGCGGTAATTCTGCTCGATCTGCTCATGCCGGAGATGGACGGCTTCGAGTTCATCCGCGAGATGCATGCGCGCCAGGGCTTCGATACCATGCCGGTCATCGTGATAACCGCAAAAGACATCACCACTGAAGATCGTTTGCGGTTGAACGGCTATGTTGAAAAAATCTTCGAGAAAGGCGCGTATAGCCAGGAGCAGTTGATGCAAGAGGTGCGCGACCTGGTGGCCGCTTGTGTCGGCAACGGCACGGCGGCGAAAGGTTAATCCGTTGGCGTTGGCGCTTCCGCAGAGGCGCAAGCCCGGTGTGGCGCTGAGCGCTGCGAGGCAAACACGACGGTTCAAGTGAGGGGAGCGATCTGTGGTCAAGATACTTCTGGTTGAAGATAACGACATGAACCGTGACATGCTGTCGCGCCGGCTGGAGCGTCGCGGCTTTCAAGTTGTCATCGCGGTCGACGGCGAGGAAGGCATCGCTATGGCGCAAAGCGAAAAGCCCGACTTAATCCTGATGGACATGAGCCTGCCGGTGGTTGACGGTTGGGAGGCGACCGCGCGCTTGAAAGCTGCGGCGGAGACCGCAGAGATTCCGGTCATCGCGCTCACGGCGCACGCCATGTCGGGCGACCGCGAGAAAGCGATGGACGCCGGCTGTGACGATTACGACACGAAGCCTATTGAGTTTCCGCGTCTGCTGGCAAAGATCGAAGCACTGATTCGAACGGAGGCTTGATCATGAATACGGATGTTGGCGAAAGTAATGTTTCTGACAAAAACACGAAAGGCCGCTCCGATCCGCTTTCGCACTTGCGCCACGAAGTACACACGCCGCTCAATGCCATCATCGGGTATAGCGAAATGTTGCTTGAAGACGCCGAAAGCTCCGGTTTGATCGCCTTCACCTCTCGTTTGCAGAAGATTCACGCGACCGGCAATCACTTGCTGGCCCTTGCCAAAGACGTGCTGGATCCCGCAAAGATAATCGCCCATCGGCAACATGAAAACTTGATGGCGGTTGCCAATGAAATTCACGACCGGCTGGCTATTCCATTGAGCGTCGTGATTGATTCGAGCGAATGGCTGGCGCGTGATACGGAAGCCAGCGGCCAGGCCGCTGCCGCCGCTGATCTGCAAAAGATTCACACAGCCGGCAAACGATTGCAGCAATACCTTCAAGACATCGCCAGGCCTGGCGCTCGTTTCAATGATGAAGCGGTTGCCGAGCAAATTTTTCCTGCTGCCGTTCCAACCGTCTTCGTAAACGCTAATCAAACCAGGGTTGACGCCAGAGTGGACGAGCGTGGGTTCGTGCTCGTGGTCGATGACAACGAAATGAATCGCGATATTCTGTCGCGCATACTGCTGCGACGCGGCCACCGCGTATTGCTGGCGGCCAATGGGCGCGAGGCGTTGGAGATGCTGGCAGCGCAGCCCTTCGATCTTGTCCTGCTCGATATTCTCATGCCGGAGTTAGACGGCTACGAAGTCCTGGAACGCCTGAAAGCGAGCCCGGCTCACGACGGGTTGCCGGTGATCTTCATCAGTGCCTTCGACGACCTGCCCGAAAAGATCAAAGCGTTTCGGGCAGGAGCTGTAGATTACATTACCAAGCCGTTTCAAGCTGAAGAGGTGCTGGCGCGGGCTGAGAATCAACTGAAGATCATGCGCCTGCAACAGCAATTGCAGGAACAGAATCAAGAGTTGCTGCGCCGGAACGCGCAACTGGTGCAAGCCCAGAAGCGCACCGACATCGTCTTTTCAGCACTGGCCGATGCGCTGCCCGGCGCGGTGCTCGATCAGAAATATCGCCTCGAAGAGAAGATCGGTTCCGGCGGCTTTGGCGCGGTCTTCCGAGCCACGCATCTCGGCTTGAATCGCGCCGTCGCCGTCAAAGTCTTCCGCCCGATGCCCGGCAATGATTCGCCTGAAGGACTCAAACGCTTTCGCCTCGAAGGCGTCTCGGCGAGCCGCATCAATCACCCAAACGCCGTCACCGTGCTCGATTGCGGCATCTCGCAAGCGGGCATTGCCTACCTCGTGATGGAGTTGCTCGAAGGGCACAGCCTGGCCGACGAGTTGCAACAAAACGGCAGTCTGCCACTGGCGCGAGTAATCGAGATTACCTTACCGGTGTGTCAGGTGCTTGCGGCGGTTCACGAGCGCGGCATCGTACATCGCGACATCAAGCCGGACAATATCTTTCTGCACCGAACCTCAGACGGCGAGATCGTGAAAGTGGTCGATTTCGGACTGGCGAAGATCTTCGGCGATGCGGCAGCCGCGCAAACCATGACCGGCGGCATTATCGGCACGCCGGCCTACATCGCCCCGGAGCGCGTCAACGGCGACAGCTATGACGGACGCACCGATGTTTATAGTCTCGGCGTGATCATGTTCCAGATGCTCACAGGACGAGCGCCATTTGAAGCCAAGGAGGGAGGGGTGATGGCGCTGATGTTGATGCACTTGATGAAGGAGCCGCCCCGCCTGCGCGATTTGAATCCATTGGTGCCGCAGGAAATCGAAGCCCTCGTGCTACAGACGCTCAGAAAAGACCCCGAAACTCGGCCCGACGCTCTACAACTCGCTCAACAGCTTGCGGCGTGGCAGCCGCCGCCTGCTGCCACGGTATAGCCGGCCTCGCGCCCTCACATTTCTTCAGTACAGCAAGCGGGCGGAGGCAGGGCATCGGGTCATCACACTTCAACAACGACGGGAATGATCATCGGGCGGCGGCCCGTACCCTTTTGAATGAACCGTTTCAGATTGACGCGAATCTTTTCTTTGATGATCGCGTAATCGATGCGCTCTTCGTGGCTGGCAGTTCTGACGGTTTCTTCAATAATCTGTTTTAACTCGCCGAGCATTTCCGCCGAGTCCTCCTCGTGGATGAAGCCGCGAGTAACGATCTCAGGGTCGGTTTCCAATTCTCCGGATGTCGGATTGATGGCGACAATCGGCACGACGATGCCGTCATAAGACAGATGCTTGCGGTCGCGCACGACGATGTCTTCGACTTCCCCATAAGCGCCGTCGATGAAGGTGCGCCCGACGAATTCTTTCGCAGTAATCTCTGCGTGGTCATCATCGAATTCCAGTACATCGCCATTCTCAAAGATAAGGATGTTATCCGCCTCGACGATGCCGAGCGTCTTCGCCCATTCTCTGTGACGGTAGAGTTGGCGATATTCGCCGTGAATCGGCACCAGGTACTTCGGGCGCACGGCTTCGATGAGAATCCGCAGATCCTCCTGACTGCCATGGCCTGAGCAGTGTATGCGGGCCAACGAACTATCGATCACGCTCGCGCCGCGTTTATAGCAATGCGAGATCAAACGCGAAATGGCGCGCTCGTTGCCGGGAATCATGCGTGCTGACAAGACGACGGTGTCGCCTTCCCCGACCTTGAGATTCTTGTGCTGGTCGGTCGCCAGTCGGGTCATCGCCGACATCGGATCTCCCTGGCAGCCGGCCACCAGCAACACCAGCCGGTCGTCATCCATCTGCCGCGCTTGCGAAGGCGTTACGAAGAGACCATCCGGCAGATCCAACTGGCGCAGGCTATCGGCGGTCTCGACGTTGCGCAACATGCTGCGACCGAGGAGCGCGACTTTGCGCCCGGCATCGCGCGCCATATCGACGACAATTTGAATGCGGTGCAAAGAGGTCGTAAAACAACTGACAATGATGCGCCCGGTAGCTTCATCAAAGATATTCTCAAATGCCGGTATGACGGCGCGCTCGGATTGTGTTCGCCCTGGGCGCTCGGCGTTGGTCGAATCGGCGAACAATGCCAGCACGCCCTGGTCGCCATATTCACTGAGTCGCTGCAAGTCCATCGGCGGGCCGATAACCGGCGTATCATCAACTTTGAAATCGCCTGAATGAATCACTACGCCCACAGGCGTGGTAATGACCACCGCCGTGCATGACGTGAGGCTGTGCGTGACGTGAATCCATTCGACTGCAAACTTGCCGAGATCGACTTTCTGACGCGGCTCGACGGCGTGCAGAATCGTCGTGTCGGCAAGCCCATGCTCGGCGAGTTTGTTTTCAATCAAGGCCAGTGTGAAGTGTGTACCGTAGACCGGCACATCGACTTCTTTCAGGAGAAACGGCACCGCGCCAATGTGATCTTCATGACCATGTGTGAGAATGATGGCAGTGATCTCGTCGCGGTACTCATCGATGAAGGAGAAATCTGGGATGACGATATCGACGCCGGGCATCTCTTCATCAGGGAAGCCCATACCCGCGTCGATGATGATGGCCTCGCCGCCGCAGCGCATTGCCATCATATTCATGCCAAAGAATCCGACCCCGCCGAGCGGGATAACCTCAAGTTTTTCCTCTGTCATATTTTCTATTGCTAGTTTGCACACGACGCGCCATTGTCTGAATGTTCAGACGCTGCTTGAGTGCCGTGTGATTTCATCATAGCTTAAACTTCATTATAACTAACAATTCGCAGATGGCCCAATGCAATAGTCCGGCGTCGCCATAATCAGCCGCTCGGTGGGAAATGGAAAAGCATGAACGAAAAGCCGGCTGCTAATCGAAGCAACCGGCTTTTCCTGGCGATTGTGTTGATGATTACTAACGGCGGCGATGGCCTCTTGAGGAATGTGATGAAGACCGACCGCGCGAGGCGCTGTGGCGGCTGCCGCCATGACGCGAACTGCTGCGCACTTCATGGAAGCGCCCGCCGCGACCGCGCGCCGCGCGAACCGTAACCTTGCGGCCATGGCGGTCGCGCGACACCCTCACAGTCTGCGGGATGCGCACCGTCTGTCCTTTACGCAATTCGCCGCGCGACGATAGGCGATTCATGCGAGCAATCTCTTTTACAGAGACACCGTAGCGCCGCGCCAGCGACGCCATCGTATCGCCACGACGCACAGTGTAGCTGGCCACCTGCGTGCGATATGCCGGGCGATAGCCGCGCTCGGCCACTTCTTCAGCCGGAATTGTAATCTTCTTCACACGTTGATCTTCAGGCAGATCGGCAAAGGCAATCTCGAATTGCTTCTTCATGCCTTTCGGCAGGCGCATGTTATAGGACTGGCCCGGCGGCGAGACGCCGCGCCGGAGTTCAGGATTCAAATTTTGAATCGTGTCGTAAGGCACACCGATAAGGTCAGCAACGACCTTCATGTCGGTCTGCCCCGGCAGATCGAACGTGTCATAATTGACTGGCGGGTCGGGCTGCACGTTGAAGCCGTAGCGTTTCTGATTCTTGCTGATGACGATGATCGACAGGATGATCGGCACGTAGTTGCGTGTCTCTTGCGGCAGCAGGTTGCGCTTGTAAAGCTCCCAGAAGTCTGCGTAACCGCAGCGGGCAACTGCCGAGTCGACGCGGTTTTCACCTGAATTATAAGCCGCCATCGCCAGCAGCCAGTCGCCTGCGAAGTGATCGTGCAACCATCTGAGGTAACGAGCGGCGGCGCGCGTCGCCTTCTCAGGCTGCGAGCGCTCGTCAATCCAGGCGGTTTGCGCCAGGCCATAGCGCGTGCCGGTTCCGGGTATGAACTGCCAGATGCCTTTAGCGGCAGCGCGCGATAACGCATTCGGCTTCCATACGGATTCGGCCTGTGCCAGCCAGATCAAATCAGCGGGCACCCGCTCTTCCTTGAAGATCTTCTCGACCATCTGCCGATAGCGCCCCGAACGTTGCAGGCCGACTTCCATCGTCGAGTGGCCGCGCCCTGCGACGAAGAAATTAATGAATTGAAAGACCGGCGGCGCGACTGAAAACTCAAAATCATACTTGCCGAAAATCTTGATGCCTTCTGGCGTCGTCATCGCCAGGTCGGTTTCTTTGATATCCGAGAGTTCATCGAGCAGCGACGGCTCGACGACTTCAGGGCGATCTTCCAGATCGTGATGATCGCCGGGCAGCGCTTCGTATTTATGAATCCGTTCGAGGAGTTGGCGGTAATAATTATCCAGCTTGGCGTTTGTCTTGAGGTCAACTCCAGAAGTCAGGATCGTGTCGACGGCCTGATCGAAAAATTTGCGAGCGATGTCGGGTAAGCCTTTTTGTTGCGCTTCCTCGCCGCGCCGGAAAGCCTCTTCAGCGCGGTCAATAATAGGTTGCGATTTGTCCGATGCGGCAGTGGCCTGTGGCTGGCCTTGCCCATGAACAGGTATGACGGCTCCTGCGAGCACGATGAACATCAACATCACAACAAGACTTCGACTCGCGGTTCCTGCTAGCCTCATCCTTTAAATCCCCTTCCTTGTCGGTCATGGTCTCAGCATCTCATCACCCGACTTTCATTAAGGTTCGTGTCCAGCCTGACCCTGAGGGCTTGAAAGCCGTCGATGCGTCCATTCTGTTGGTACAGTCCTGCTAAGTGGGGTGGTTATATCACGCGAAAAATAGTCTAGTCAACGTAAGGCACGCGCCGCAAGAAAAATGAAACATTTCGACAAAATCTAATAGGTTTAGAGAATTTAGAGTCCAGAGAGTTGGTTTTCGCTTCCTGACCCTCTGGACTCTCCAGACGTTTTAGACCAGCGCGATCTTGAGTACCTGGCGAATCGAGTCGACGAACACGAATTCGATCTCTTTGAGCAACTCTTTAGGGATCTCTTCGAGGTCGCGGCGATTCTGCTGCGGCAGGATAATCGTGTTGACGCGGGCGCGGCGGGCCGCCAGCACCTTCTCCTTGACGCCGCCGACCGGCAGCACGTTTCCGCGCAGCGTGATTTCGCCCGTCATGGCAACCGAACGTTTTACCGCGCGGCCCGATAAGGCCGATACCAGCGCCGTAGCTAATGTTACACCGGCTGACGGGCCGTCTTTCGGAATCGCGCCTTCCGGCACGTGGATGTGCATGTCGACCTTGTTGAACTTTTCTATATCAATCCCCAGGTCATCAGCGCGCGCTTTCGACCAGGAGAAGGCCGCTTGCGCCGATTCTTTCATCACCTCGCCCAACTGACCCGTGAGCAACAACGCGCCTTTGCCGGTCGTGGTCAAGGCCTCGATGAAGAGGACATCGCCGCCAGCCGGCGTCCAGGCAAGGCCGGTGGCGACGCCGACCTGATCTTTCTTAAGCACCTCGTCCGGATGGATGTGCGGCACGCCAAGAAAATCCTGAACGTTCTCTTGTGTGACGCGCACCTGTGAATCATCGCCTTCGGCGACGCGGCGGGCGACTTTGCGGCAGATCTGGGCGATCTCACGCTCAAACTGTCGCAAGCCTGCTTCGTGAGTGTATTGCAGAATGATGCCCTTCAACGCTGTACGGCTCATCTTCAAATGCTTCGCCGTGATGCCATGAGCATCCATCTGCTTGGGGATGATGTGGCGTCGCGCGATTTCAGCCTTCTCTTCTTCGGTATATCCTGCCAGGCGGATGACTTCCATTCGGTCGCGCAGCGCCGGCTGAATCGTGTCAAGCACATTGGCTGTCGTCATGAACATTACATTCGAGAGATCAAACGGCACGGCGAGATAATTATCGCGGAAAGAAAAATTCTGTTCTGGGTCGAGGACTTCAAGCAGCGCCGACGACGGGTCGCCGCGAAAATCCGCGCCGACCTTGTCGATCTCGTCCAGCATAATCAGCGAGTTGTTGGTGCCTGCCTGTTGAATCGACTGGACGATGCGACCGGGCAAAGCGCCGATGTAGGTGCGCCGGTGGCCGCGAATCTCGGCTTCATCGTGGAGGCCGCCAAGGCTCAGGCGTTGGAACTTGCGATTCAAGGCGCGGGCGATTGACCGTCCGAGACTGGTTTTGCCAACGCCGGGCGGGCCGACGAGACAAAGGATCGGCCCCTTCACCTTATCTTTCAACTTGCGCACGGCGAGCGCTTCGATGATGCGCTCTTTGACTTTTTCAAGGCCATAATGATCTTCATCGAGTATCACCTGCGCGCGCTTCAAATCGAGATTCTCTTCCGAGGCTTTCGACCAGGGCAGCCCTACCATGACATCCAGATAATTGCGCAGAGTTGCAGCTTCAGCAGCATCCGGGTGCATGCGCTCCAGCTTCTTGATCTGACGTTCGACCTCTTCTTCGACGGCTTCAGGCATCTCCGCGAGGATCATCTTGTCGCGGTACATCTGTATTTCTTCGGCCAGTTCATTGCCTTCGCCAAGCTCGACCTGAATCGCTTTCAGTTGCTGGCGCAAATAGAACTCGCGCTGGGTGCGGTCAATTTCGCCTTTCGCCTGCGTATTGATCTCCTGCTGGACGAGTAAAACGTTGATTTCGCGGGCGAGCAATTCGTTGACGCGGCGCAGCCGGTCAGCCGGATTGAGCTTCTCAAGCACGGACTGCGCATCGGAGACTTTCAATTCGAGATTCGAGGCGGCGACATCAGCCAACCTGCCGGGGTCTTCGAGATTGGCGACAATCGCCATGACTTCCGAGGAGATATTTTTGCCGAGCGTGATGGCGCGTTCGAGCGAGGCGCGCACGTTGCGAATCAAGGCTTCAAGTTCAAGCTCATCAGCGTCGGGCTCGCTGTCGGTGAGCGGTTCGATGTGAGCAATGAGCGCCGGCTGGTTTTCATCAAATCGCGAGACCCGCGCCCGCGACAGCCCCTGTACGAGAATGCGTATGCGCCCATCAGGCATCTTCAGCATACGCATTATGGCCGCCGCCGTGCCGTAGCTGTAAAGGTCAGGGCCGGTGGGCTCTTCCTTCTCAAGATCGCGCTGTGCCACCAGCATGATCATGCGATTTTCGGCCAGCGCCTGATCGACGGCGCGAATCGACCGCTCGCGTTGCACGAACAGCGGCACGATCATATAAGGGAAAATAACAATGTCGCGCAAAGGCAGCACCGGCAACGAGTCCGGTAACTTCACCTGCTCTTCGCTTTGTTCAATCTGGACTTCTTCGCTTTCAAGTATTGATGACATGATGATAAGTAGCAGGCCGTGTTGACCTGCATGGAGATTGTAGGGTGCAGGCGGCAGCGTGACAAGCGGCTGATGTTGAGAAGCCGCTCAGATGTGAAAAACCATCATCTCTTCCGTTTTCGGTGATCCACCGTCGCATATAGAAAACAGATCGCCATATAGAGAGCCGGCAGCCCCAGCAAGCTCAAAGGAACTAGAGGCAACAACAAGAACCGCAACATCTCAGTGAGGATGGCTGGCGAACTGCATGATCCCGATCAGGAGATCTTTGCGCCGTTGACGCCCATTACGCATGAACCGGGCTTACTTCTGGCTGCCTTTGCGTACCAGCGAACGCAATTCACTCATGAATTCAGAGACATCTTTGAAGTCAAGGTAAACCGATGCGAAGCGCACGTAGGCCACTTTGTCGAGTTCCTTCAATCGCCGCATGATCATCTCGCCAAGCTTTTCAGTCGAGCGCTCGCGTTCACGCGACTCCTGTACATACTTCTCGATTGAATGGACTAGCGCTTCGATCTTCGACATCGGGATGGGCCGCTTTTCGCACGCTTTCATCACGCCCGCCAGGATCTTTTCGCGTACGAACGGTTCGCGGGTGCCGTCTTTCTTGACGACCATGTAGGGGATCTCGTCAATGCGCTCGTAACTCGTGAAGCGCCGCTCGCACTTCAAACACTCGCGGCGACGGCGAATCACATCGCCTTCGCGGCTCTCGCGTGAATCCACGACCCGGTCTTCCAGGTGTGCGCAGAATGGACATTTCATATTCTCAACTCGCCCACTTTAGATTTTAGATTATTGAGTTCTTGATGAACTCACATGATTCCAGTTCGCCATAGGCAGAACGTCAACTGCTCAAAACGACGGCTTTCTTCTTCTCAGGCTTACCCTCTTTGGTGGCTTCAGACGGCTCGGCCTGCTTTTCGGCGATCTGCTTCAAGCCTCCGAACGACAGACCCTCGCGCGTAACGTAGTAAATCCCGAACAGCGTCGCCGGCGCAAAGATCAGCGGATGCAAGATGATCGCCACCGATTTGGCTGAATCCTGATCGACGCCCATAAAAGCCAGTGCCGCCGCCGTGGCGATGTGGAAAGGCCCCGTGGCACCGCCCGGCGTCGGCACGACCGAGCCAAGCATAGACATCCCCATCACAAACACCGCTCCGGTGAACGGCACCTGGTCGGCGTGTATACCGAAGGCGCGCACGACCAGCAGATGCGCGCTCGCGACCATCAACCAGATCAAGACGGTGTAGGAAACCGTAATCGTCAGGCCGCGCGCATCGTGCAGGACCGCCAGTCCTTCCGAAATGTGCTCGAACAGGCTCATCAAACCCGACGATATTTTGCGCGGCAGCCGGCTCAGCTTCTTATTGAGATAGGGCAATGCGCTTTCGCGTTTGCGCCGGAAAACCGATAGTCCGTAGATGCCAGCGATGGCCGCGATCAGCAGTAATCCGCCAGTGACCTTGATCCAGCCGAACAATCGCATGGCGTCGGCGTCATGCACTCGCTCATTGTATTCAAAGAAGACCAGATTGATGGCAAAGAAAAAAACCACCATCACCATATCAAAGACGCGTTCGATCATGACCGTGGCGTAGCTCGCCGATGGATGCACTTTCTCTCTCATCGACAGCGTTGCCGGGCGGATAATCATCTCGGCAGCGCGGCCCATCAGGAATAATGCCGAGAAGCCGATCATCGTGGCTCGAAACAAGGCGCGCAGCGGTGGTTTGGCCATGGGCTCAATCAGCGTTCGCCAACGCAAGGCGCGCACGAAATAGGTGCCAATCAACAGCGCCAGCGCCAGCCCCAGTTGTCCACGATTCGCCGCACGCACCTTCGCCCAGACCTCGCCAAAGTCGAGGTTGTGAGCAAACAGATAGACAAACAGCGCCCCTACAAGAAGGCTTAAAATGGTTTTCCATCTGCTGCTCACTTTGTCGGTTGGTCTCCGTGATATACAATAGAATTGGCGGTACTGCAAAGCGTCGCCAATTCGTTGAAGTTTGATGCAATCAGCCGCAAGGGACTGTAGCAAGCGGGCATTCTAGCACAAAATATGGGCGGCTCGCACCCCTTCGGCATCTTCTTGTGTGCCCGGAGCTTCGGCGAAACATTTTTCGTCACCATCTCGTTTAGCGAGTTGGCGGACATCCAGATCACGGCTTGCGAGAGGGCGACAGGTGGGAGCAATACTTGCGTTGACAGCAACCGATGCTGAATTAGCTCAGCGATGTCTCGAAGGCGACCAGCAGGCGTGGGCTGAGATCGTGCGCCAGTATTCGCGCCGCATCTATAACCTCGCCTATCGCTTCACATCGAGTCACAGCGCGGCGGAAGATTTGACGCAGGAAGTATTCATCCGCGTCTATCGCTCGCTGGCACAGTACGACGCATCGCTCGGTGATCTGTCGAACTGGCTGATGCGGCTGGCGCGAAATCTGATTATTGACGATTACCGTAAACGTCAGAGATCGCCGACGGATTCGAGCGATGATCTGGCCGATCATGAATATCATCTGCCTGCCGCAAGCGACAGCCCGCATCGCTCGCTTGAACGACAGGAGCGCCGGCTGCAAGTACTTGCCGCCATCAACAAGCTGTCGCCGGATCTACGCGAATGCGTCATTCTGCGCGACATTGAAGAATTAGCGTATCAGGAGATCGTCGACCTGTTGCGCATTCCGGAAGGCACTGTCAAGAGCCGTATCAACCGGGGCCGCATCGAACTGGCGAAGGTACTTCGCCGTATGAAGGTGCAGCCGGATTAACGTGGTCAGCCTGGCGCGGGCCCTGGTGGACGCGGCCCGCGCAGGCGCTCAATGGCCGCGCAATACAGTGTGAATTTATCCTGTGCTCACTGCCGGTTTGCGGCAGTTGAACGGTGGTGTTGTCGGAAGGACAAGGATCATCCTTGATTGATTCGTATGCAGTGCAGTCAATTTGAAGAACAACTGAGTGATTACCTTGACGGCGCGCTTGCGAGAAGCGACATCGCGCAATTCCGCGAGCACGCGCTCTGTTGCCGCTCGTGCCGCGCCATTATGGATGAGGTCAAAGGCGCGCTCAACGAATGCCGGCAAGATGATGCGGTCGACTTACCGTTGATGCTCGAATCATCTTTGCTGACGATTGCCGAAGAACATCGGGTTTTCGATTGCAACGCATTTGCAGAATTGATCACCGAATTTCTCGATGGCTTCGTGCCGGCGGCAACCTATCATCGTTTTGAAGAGCACGCCGCCGACTGTGCGTCCTGCTCGGACTTACTCACGAATGTCGTCTTTGCCGTCGCCGCCTGTCACTCGGTGCATACGTATGAAGAAGTCGAACTGCCTGCGCAGTTCCTCGATCAACTCTACGCCATCAGCAGTCACGGCACACAGGCGCTAAGCCCCGGCTTCGGCATGAGAATCAGCGCGTGGGCCGCACGCTTATTGCCGCGCGCGACGACCGCCCCGCGCTGGTCATTGGCGACCGCCGCTTCGATTGCCCTGGCATCGTTTATGTTGCTGCTCTATGGATTCTCCGACGACCGCAGCATCGCCGGCATTTACCGGCAGGCACAAAATCGATTCGCGCAACTCTATAGCCGCAGCACCGACATCTATGCGCAAAAGGAGGCGCTGGCGGCACGCCTTGAGCGCGTCGGCATGGGGCTTGACGAAATCTGGGATGGTCTGGGCGGCGAGAAGCCAGCAATCAACGCATCGGATCATCAGAAAGAAGCTGAAAAACCGCAGCCGCCGCAGAAAGACTGAGGCGGCTTTTTGGTATGCTTTTGGCCCGCCCATATGTTTCGCCGAACCCCGCCGCATCTTGAATCGTTTAAGTGGTTGTTAGCAAGCAATTCTGAAATCGAATCAAAGAGTAATCATGATGTATTGTTCATATCACACACAAAGCGCCGCGCGGGTTCAATGCTCAAGCTGTAATCGCGGTCTCTGCTCGGCCTGCGATCATCGCATTAAAGGTTATGCTTATTGCCAGGACTGCATTGTGATGGGCATCGAGAGCCTATCGCAGCATCGCTATCAACCAGGCAGATCCCGAACCAAAGCCCGGCTGGCGGCCCTTTGCGCGCTGATTCCGGGAATGGGCGCTGTCTACAATCGCCAGAACCTTAAAGCCGTCGTGCATTTTGTCAGCATCGTCGGCTTATTTAATTTGACCAAACTGCACATCCTGCCGGGGCTGTTCTCGTTGGCGGGAATGGTAGTCTATATTTACTCGATGATGGACGCCTATCGCACCGCAGAACGCATCGCGCAGGGCGAGAGCGCCGAAGCCGACGAAGCGCGCTTCAAGCGGCAACTGGCGAAACGCGCGCCCGTTCTCGGCGTCGGCTTGATTCTCCTCGGCGCGCTGATGGTCATTCAAATTCTGCAACCATTTGCTTTTATCAACCCGGCGCGCTTGCTGCCGGTGGCGCTGATTATCCTCGGCGGTTATCTCTTGACGAAGTATTTTAAACGATCACGCGGTGATGTTCCGGCAAATGATTACAACCGCCCACCATACCCGCTGATCCCCGGCTCCTTCGGTGACCCATCTCACACTAACGTCCGGCAGATGGCTCGCTCCGGCGAGCGAAGGTAGGTCAGGCCGTGTCGTCGCGGCACAACAACAGAAGAGGCACGTTGCTGCTCGGCTTGCTGCTGGTCGTCGCCGGCATAGTCGTTTTATTGGCCCCCGCCGGATTAGGCGTTCGCGGCTGGCTGATGCGTTTGTGGCCGATCTTACTGATTTGCGCCGGCGTGATTCGTGTCATGGGATTTGCCGTCGAGCGCAAGCCGCGCTCGCCTGTCGGCGGCATGCTGTTGATTATCATCGGCGCACTCTTTTTCGTCAGCCGGTTTCATTCTGATCTGAATGCGGTTGCCTTGTACGGTCGTTACTGGATACTGCTGCTGCTGATTTTCGCAGGCATCGAACTGGTGCGTTTCTATTCGCATCGCAACACCTATGGCCCGCCGCCGCGCCTGTTGACCGCCGGGCGAATCATCGTCGTTGTCTTTATTATCACCACCGGCGTCATGGCCAATCGCATGGCGAACCACCCGGCGGTGCTCTCGGCATTGCATCTGCCGCGCTTTCTCGACAGCTTGCGCGAATCGGTCGCCGGCCAGAGCTTTGATTTCACCGATGCGCCGCTGGAGAGTAGAGACTTCACGCAGGGGATGAAGATCACTGTTTCAAACAGCTATGGCAATGTCAAAATCAACGGCGGCAGTCAGGTCGTTAAGGCAACTTTGACCAAGCGTGTTCGTGGCTGGAGCGCCGATGATGCGCGCCGGATTGCCGATCAAGTGAGCCTGACGATTATCAAAAATTCTGACGGCTTGCTTGTCACCACAACACGCGACGAGGTCAATAAGGATTTTACGACCGATATTCAAATCGACTTGCCGCTGTCTGCCTATCTGGTCGTCAACGATAGCTACGGCGCTGTCTCTGTGAGCAATCTGCAAAACACCGTGCAGATCAAGACAAGTCACGGGCAAGCCGACGTGAATCAGGTCAACGGCACCGTCAAGTGCGATCTGAGCTATGCAAGCGCCAATGTATCAAACATCAACGGCGACCTCACCATCAACGGCGCGAAGGGGGTGAGCGTGTCTAATATCAACGGCGCGGTAGAGATTGCGGCCCGCAACGACGCCGTCGAGTTGAAAGAGATCAGCGGCCCTGTGCACATCAATGCGCCGTTTTGCAACATTCGCGCCCAGGGCTTGAGCGCCGAATCGGAGTTGAAGACCGAGCACGGCAAGGTCGAGGTCACCGGGGCCGTGAGCATGACAATCGATGCGCCGTTCTCTGACGTTCACGCCCAGACGATTAATGGCGACGTGACGGTTCACTCGTCGAACAGCAACATTCAACTGGCGACCGTGACCGGCACGATTGAAGTCACTGCCGACAAAAGCTCGGTTAGTGTTGAAGACGCGCGCGGCGAAGTGGCCATCGAAACCTCGCACGGCGAAGTCGCGGTCAAGGATTTTTATGAAGGCGTTCACATCGAAACCAGCTTTGGCACGGTGACGCTCATTGCTGCGAAGCCGCCCGAAAATGACATTGATGTGAAAAACAGTCACGGCGAAATCAAACTCATCATGCCTCCATCGAGTCGATTCATGCTCGATGCGGCGAGCGAGAACGGCGAGGTTCGGCCTATTGGTTTCAGTGGACTGGTGTCGCGGACGCGCGAGCCGCTGATCGCCGCCAATGGCGATGGGCCGAATATCATCCTCCGCACATCATTTCGCAGCATCACCATCCAGGCGAGCGGCGCTCGTCAGGCACAGGCAAGCGCGCGCGTCAACTGACGCGCAAGCAACAGCCGCGAGGCTTAAACAGACCGCACGAACCGCCTCGCGCATTCGGGTCGAAAGGAGCATAACTATGGCAACCATTCTCAGGTTTATCATTGGCCTGGTGACTTTCTGCATCGGCATCATCGTGACGAAGATCGTCTTGGTAGTCATCGGCGTCGCGCTCAAATTAGTCTTCATCGTGATCGTCGTCGCCGCTTTGGCGTTGGTCGGCTACGTCGTCTTCAAGATCATGTTTCCGCATCGCGCCGAACCCGTCTGACGATTCACACGCCGCGCCGCCTGCTGTTTGCTTTCCTCCCCAAACCTGAGGCAAGCGGCGGGCGGCGGGCTCCCCTGCTTCCCGCCATTTCTTGCGAATTTCTTAAATCTGTATCCATATGACCCGTGGCGATTGCCATGCAGTGAAGCCGTGTGATAGCCTCCCGACTTGCTTGGGTAAGTTTCACCCCTCACGAGCCAGCAGTAGTCGGGAAATAGAATTGGTTTCGGGTGTTGCTATGGGACATTGGCAACATCCCCATACTCTGAATAAGAGCCAAGGAGATGCTTAATGTCGAAGGAGAATCCGCGTTATACTCTGTTAATCGTGCCAAGTTCATCCTCCGAAGTTCGCCAGATCAGCTTCCATCGCAATTTATTTTATGGCGCGGGCAGTGTGGCCATCGCCTTGATTTTACTGACCGGCTATGGCCTGGTGCGCCTGGCGCAAACCGAGTCTTTGAACATCAAAAACCTCACATTGAAGGCTGAAAACCAGAAGCTCAAGGAAGCCAACGACGCTTATCAAAACTCCTACGCCAAACTGAAAGGCCAGATCGATTACGTCAGCGATATGTCGAAGGAGATGGCGCGACAGGCGAAGATAGACCGTTCGCCTGAGATCGATAACATCGTCGGCACCGGCGGCCCGGAAACCGTCCCGGCACTTGATCATGCGGCAGATCAGCTTGAGCGTGAGTTACGTCACATCAACGACCGCATGAAATCTGATATGCTGCGGCTGTCTTCGATTCCGAACGGACTGCCGGTAAACGGCTATATCACGGACGGCTTCGGCATACGGCACAATCCTTTCAGCGGTGAAGGACACGAATCGCATCAGGGCCTGGACATCGCCGTCGATCACGGCACGCCGGTGGCGGCAACAGCGGACGGCTTAGTTATTCACGCCGGGCCGTATTCGGGCTATGGCAACCTGGTGATCCTTTTTCACAGCAATGGCGTGACGACGCGCTACGGCCATCTGTCGAGAGTCACGGTCGAACAAGGCCAGCGCGTCAAGCGTGGCGATCAGATTGGCCACGCCGGCAGCACGGGACGATCAACCGGCCCGCACGTTCATTACGAAGTGCGCGAAAACGATCAGCCGGTTGACCCGATACGCTTCGTTGGCCAGGCTCGCCAGTAGCATTCATTACAATTAAAAATCTGTGATACAAGAACCTGATGGGTGACTGTGATAACAGCCATCCATCAGGTTTTCTTGTTGCCGGGCGCTGCAAAGTTATGCCGGTGATTATGAGACCAGATCGCTGAGATCGCCGATGCCGCGTTGAAGGATAAATCAGGCGCGAGCCATGCGCTTGCTTGACACTCAATTTCGCCAGGCGATAAGATGCAAAGTCTTGACGAGCGGCAGAATTTTCACCTGTGAGACGCCGCCGCGCGCCGTTACACATTAGCGTATCACGCAGACAGCAATGACAAACTATATACCGGTTCTCATTGTGCTCGTACTGGCAGTCGCCCTGGCTGCCGTGCTGATCATCATTTCGCGATTGCTCGGCAAGAATCGCCCGACGCCGGAAAAGCTCGCGCCCTATGAATGCGGCGTCGAGCCGGTCGGCACCGCCCGCGAGCGCCAATCAGTAAGGTTCTATCTCGTCGCAATGGTCTTCCTGTTGTTCGACATTGAAGCGATCTTTCTGGTGCCATGGGCGGTGGTTTTTCCAACCGTGCTCAGAGACAATGCCGCTTTGAAGTGGATTTTCTACGGCGAAATGATGCTCTTCATGGTCGTATTATTCATCGGCCTGATTTATGTATGGCGCAAGGGCATACTGGAGTGGAACCGTTGAGCCTGCGGCTCACATCACATCCGTCAGTTGCTTGAACTTATCGAGTCACCGATCTGCTTATGACTACAGACGTGCTTCTTGAGTGGGTAATCAAATCCGCGATCATCCTCTTCGTTCTGGTCACCGCCGTTGCTTATCTGACTTTTCTCGAACGCAAGGTGATGAGTTGGATTCAATTGCGCATCGGCCCGAATCGCGTCGGCCCTTGGGGTTTGCTGCAACCGCTTGCCGACGGCGTCAAGATGATCTTCAAAGAAGACATCATTCCGACCGAAGCCAACAAATGGCTTTACCTGGCAGCGCCCGCCATCTCGTTGATTCCGTCGCTGATGACCTTTATCGTCATTCCTTATGGCGGTGAGGTCACTCTCTTCGGTCGCGCGATTCGTCTGCAAGTCACGAGCATGAACATCGGCCTGCTCTACGTCTCCGCGCTTTCCTCGCTTGGCGTCTACGGACTGGTGCTGGCCGGGTGGGCATCAAATAACAAGTATTCGCTGATGGGCGGCCTGCGGTCGAGCGCGCAAATGATCAGTTATGAACTCGCCTTTGGCATCTCGATTGTCAGCGTGCTGCTCTACACCGGCTCTCTCGACCTGTCGGTGATCGTCGGCCAGCAGAGCGGTAGATTCGGACTGCTCGGCTGGAACTTTTTCAAGGTGCCGTTATTCCTGGTGTTCATCGTTTTCTACATCGCCTCGCTGGCCGAATGCAATCGCACGCCATTCGATCTGCCGGAAGCCGAGTCGGAACTCGTCGCCGGCTATCACACCGAATATTCATCGATGAAGTTTGTGATGTTCCAGATGGCCGAATATATCAACCTGATCACCGCCTCTTCGATTGCGGTGACGCTGTTTTTCGGCGGCTATATTGGGCCAAAGGTGAATTTTTATCCGTGGCTGGGAGTCGTCTACTTTGCCGTCAAGGTGCTGGCGCTGATCGTCCTGGCAATGTGGATACGCTTCACGCTGCCGCGTTTTCGTTATGATCAACTGATGCGCTTCGGCTGGAAATTTCTGCTGCCCGCGGCAATCATCAACGTGATTATCACGGCCACAGTGGTTTTAATCTGGCCGCCGGTTAACCCATAGCTCGGCCTGAAGAGGCTGAATCAGCCATATGGAAAAAGTTCTATTCATCATCCTCGCCGTCGCTACCCTGGCGACCGCGCTCAACGTCATCTTCCAGCGCAATCCGCTCTACAGCGCGCTCTCATTGATCGGCACTCTGGCATCGCTCTCGGCATTGTATCTAACGCTACACGCGCAATTCATTGCCGCCATTCAGATCGTCGTTTATGCCGGTGCCATTATGGTGTTGTTTATCTTCGTCATCATGCTCTTGAATGTGCCGAAAAATCAGCCGCTGATTGAGAAGCATCGGGCGCTTGGCTACCTGGCCATTCCGTTCGCCGGAGCGCTGATTGCCGAAGCCTTTTATGTATTGCAAAAGGTGGCTGATAAGAAGATCAGTCCGGCCTTCGCCGTCGACACGACCGACCGCGCCGTCGGTACGACGTTCAGCGTCGGCTTCAATCTGTTCACGCAATACCTGCTGCCATTTGAAGTGACCTCGGTGTTGATTCTAATGGCCGTCGTCGGCGCAATGGTTTTGGCGCGGCGCGAAGGCGATTAAGCGAAGGGCCTGCGGGCTTGACCGGGCGGCGCAAGGCCGTTAGCTTGCGCCGCATTTAAGTGGAGAGAGATTATGATTCCGCTCTGGTGGTATCTGGGACTTTCGGCGCTGTTGTTCACGATTGGCGCGGTCGGCGTCTTTATCAAGCGCAACGCCATCACGATTTTCCTGTGCATCGAGTTGATGCTGAACGCCGTCAACCTGTCGTTGGTGGCCATGTCGAGCTACTTTGGCGACATCGGCGGCCAGTTGTTCGTCTTCATTGTCATGACGGTTGCCGCCGCCGAGGCTGCCGTTGGCCTGGCGATCATCATATCGATCTTCCGCAATCGCGAATCGCTTAATGTTGACGACGCGGACACGCTCAAACTTTGAGTGAGGAGTGAGCAGCGAGGGACAAGGAGAGAGAGCACGCCTGCCAACCCAACCTTTAACTCTTTACTCCACACTCCTGACTGCCATTAAGGGAATTGAAATAGAATGAACGGAGCTCATACGGAACCATTACTCGCCTTCATCATCCTCGCACCTCTGGTCGGCGCAGCGATTCTTGGCATCTTCGGCAAAAAGATGGGCGAGCGTTTGATCGGCATCATCGCCTGTTCAACGGTCGCCATCTCTACAGTGCTTGCCTTCGTCGTCTTTTTCAAACACCGCGCCGATTTGCAGGCCGGGGCAAAGGTCTTCGATTTCCTGTTTACCTGGATTAAGGTCGGCAACTTCCGCGCCGATTTCGCCCTGATGCTCGATTCGCTCTCGGCGATCTATATTCTATTTGTAACTTTTGTCGCTTTCTGGATTCACGTCTTCGCCACCGGCTATATGCGCGGCGAATCAGGTTACTGGCGCTTCTTCGCCTACCTGAATCTGTTTATGTTCGCGATGCTGACGCTGGTGCTCGCCGATAACTTCTTATTGATGTTCGTCGGTTGGGAAGGCGTCGGGCTGTGTTCGTACCTGCTCATCGGTTATTACTTCACCGAAGGCTACGCCAATGATGCGGCCAAGAAAGCCTTCGTGGTCAACCGCATTGGCGACTTTGGCTTTGCCATCGGCTTGATGTTGTTATTCTGGCACTCCGGTTCGATCTTCTATTTCAACGACCCGGCGCGCGGCATTCAGGGGGCGTTCGATTGGGCGATGCAGCAGGCACCGGATCCGTTCGCAGCCGGGGCGATCTTTGCAGGCGGACTGACTTCGATAGCCGTGTTGATGTTTATCGGCGCGACCGGCAAGAGCGCGCAGATTCCGCTATTCGTTTGGCTGCCGGATGCCATGGCCGGCCCGACGCCGGTATCGGCATTGATTCACGCCGCGACCATGGTCACAGCCGGCGTCTACATGATTTCGCGCGCCAGTTCGATCTACACGCATGCGCCAACGGCGATGCTCATCGTCGCGCTCATCGGCGCAGCAACGGCCTTGTTTGCGGCGACCATTGGGCTGGGCCAGTGGGACATCAAGAAAGTGCTGGCTTATTCGACGATCTCGCAACTCGGCTATATGTTCCTGGCGTGCGGCGTCGGCGCGTTTTCGGCTGGCATCTTTCACGTCTTCACTCATGCGTTCTTCAAAGCACTGCTCTTCCTCGGCTCCGGCTCGGTGATTCTCGGTGTGCATCACGAACAGGATATGCGGCGCATGGGCGGCTTGAAGAAATATATGCCCATCACTGCATTAACAATGACGATGGGCTGGCTGGCCATCTCCGGCATCCCATTCTTTTCGGGATTCTTCAGCAAAGACGAAATCCTCTATCAGACGTTTAGCGCCAAGGAGCGCTTTATCGCCACGGGCGTGCCCGCTTCATGGGCAACGATTCTCTGGGTTATCGGAGCGATTACCGCCCTGCTGACGGCGGTTTATATGACCCGCCTGATGGTGCTGACTTTTTGGAGCAAAGAACGTTTTGAAGAAGCGCACGGCGACGATCACGGCGGTCATCACGACGATCATGGACATCATGGCGGCAAGCCGAAGGAGTCGCCGCTTTCAATGACGCTGCCGCTCATCGTCCTCGCGATTGGCGCAGTCTTCGCAGGTTTTCTGGGGATTCCAGAAGGATTGTCTTTCGGATTGACCAAGAATCATTTCGAGCATTTCCTGGAGCCATCCATCGCGCATTTCGGGGCCGCTCACACCGCAGCGCCGGGAGGAGCCGAACCGGCGACCGCGCCGGTGAACCGCGAAACGGCTGCTGAAACGGGGGCATTGAAGGAACCTGCGGCAGCGGGCGAGAATCACACACTCGAACTAGGACTCACCGTCGTCTCCATCGTCATCGCCATACTCGGCATCTTCATCGGCATGCGCTTCAAGCGAACCCCGCTGTGGAAGCCGCCGCGATTGCTCGAAAACAAATACTATGTTGATGAAGTCTATGACGCGACGGTGGTGCAGCCCATCAAAGTCGGCTCGACCAACGTGCTCTGGAAGATCATCGATAAGCAATACATCGACGGCATGGTTCACGGCGCGGCCTATCTGGCGAGCGGCCTCGGCAGCGCGCTGCGCTTCCTGCAATCGGGTCTGGCGCGCGCCTATGTCGCCATCGTCGTGCTTGGGGCACTCGTTCTCATCTACTATTTCATCAGGTAGACGGGTTGCAAACCGAGGCCGCCATTGATGGTCGCCTCCACAAGAAACCAATGAGCGAATATATTGTCACTATCGTTACGCTGTTGCCGCTTGTAGGGGCGATTTATCTTGCGGTCGTCGGACGCGGCGAAAAGACTAACGAAACCGATCTCAAGTGGACGGCGCTGGTCTTCTCACTCGCGACCTTTTTTATCTCTGTCTCCCTGGCGTTTCGCTTTCAGCCAGGCGGCGGCTTGCAGTTTGAAACCAACGTCGAATGGATCAAAGCCTTCAATCTTGGCGTGCGCTATCACGTCGGCGTCGACGGCTTGAGTTTGTGGCTTGTCTTACTGACAACCCTGCTGGTGCCGCTATCGCTCATCTCGTCCTGGAACTCGATTCACAAGCGGCAGCGTGAATTCTTGATCTCGATTCTGGCGCTCGAAACCGGCATGATCGGCGTCTTCGTGGCAATGGATCTGTTTCTCTTCTACCTTTACTGGGAAGTGATGCTCGTACCGATGTACCTGCTCATCGGCGTCTGGGGCGGTGAACGCCGCATCTATGCCGCCATCAAGTTCGTCATCTACACGGTAGTCGGTTCGCTGCTGATGCTGGCGGGAATCATCGCGCTCTACTACGCCCATGGACAGGCGACGGCGACTTTTACCTTCGACATTCCGACCATCACTGAAAGCATACGCAGCAGCAAGCTGATCCTCAGCCCCGAAGTTCAGACATGGATGTTCTGGGCCTTTGGCCTGGCATTCTTCATCAAAGTGCCGCTCTTCCCTTTCCACACGTGGTTGCCCGACGCGCACGTCGAAGCGCCGACTGCCGGCTCGGTGATTCTGGCCGGCGTGCTGCTGAAAATGGGAACCTACGGCTTGATGCGTTTCAACTTGCCGTTGTTTCCCGACGCGGCGCGCACGTGGGCACCGTTCATCTGTTTCCTCGCGGTCATCGGCATCATCTACGGCGCGCTCGTGGCGATGGTGCAGCCCGATCTGAAGAAACTGGTGGCCTATTCATCGGTCAGCCATCTCGGCTTCGTCGTCCTCGGCATCTTTTCGTTCACGGATAAAGGCATGCAGGGGGCGATTTACCAGATGCTCAATCACGGCATCTCGACCGGCGCGCTGTTCGTCATCGTCGGCATGATTTATGATCGCCGCCACACACGCCTCATCGCCGAGTTTGGCGGACTGGCCAATGTGATGCCGGTCTATTCAACCTTGTTCCTGATCGTTACGCTATCGAGCATTGCGCTGCCGCTGTTGAACGGGTTCGTCGGCGAATTCCTGATCCTCATCGGCACCTACACGTCAACCGTGCTGCCGCAAGCGAAGCTTTATGCCTCGCTTGCGGCCCTCGGCATGATCCTGTCGGCGGTCTATATGCTGTGGATGTATCAGCGCGTCATTTACGGCAAGGTAACCAACCCGGCAAACTTAAAGCTTGCGGATTTGAACTTACGCGAAAAGCTTGTGCTAGCGCCCATGATCGTGCTGATCTTCGTGATGGGCGTCTATCCGAACTACTTTCTTTTGCGCAGCAACCAGGCGGTACAGGACATCAGCGCGCAATATAACCCGGCTTCTGCGACACCCCAGAGACAAGCCGGCGCGATCAAACAGACCGAAGAAAAATAGATGCAACCGAACGACATAGGAATCAACCTTCAAGCGGTCTTGCCCGAAACGATCACGGCGGTGGTCGCGTTCATCATCATGATGGTGGACGCCATCTCGCGTAACATCGAGCGGCGCATCGCCGGAGCCATCTCTTTGCTCGGCCTGGTCGCCGCGACAGTCGCTACCGCGATGCTGTGGAAACACGATGGCGAGACTTCGTATGGCGGCATGATCATCACCGATCACTTCCGGCTAATCTTCGCCTTCGTTTTTCTGATTGTAACATTCCTTACCGTGTTGATCTCTCTGCGCTGGGTCAAGGAAGAAGAACTGCCGGTTGGCGAGTACTTCGCGCTGCTCTTGTTCGCCACCACAGGGATGTTGTTCATGTCGGCGGCGAACGATCTGGTGATGATCTTTCTAGGGCTGGAGATCACATCGATATCAACCTACGTGCTATGCGGCTATCGCCGTCGCGATCTGCGCTCGAACGAATCGGCGGTCAAGTATTTCATCCTCGGCTCGTTTTCGACGGCATTCCTGCTATACGGCATCGCTTTCATTTACGGCGCGACTTATCAAGCAGGCGCAACGCCGGTGGCAACCACCAATTTGCAGATCATCAAAGAACGCATCGCTACCGGCCACCTGTTTTCGCCGGAGATGCTGCTGGCCGGCGCTGCTATGATGATCGTCGGTTTCGGCTTCAAGGTCGCAACTGCGCCGTTTCATGTCTGGTCGCCTGATGTTTATGAAGGCGCGCCGACGCCGGTCACAGCTTTTCTTTCGACGGGATCGAAGGCCGCCGCTTTTGCCGCCTTCACGCGCGTCTTCGTACTGACGTTTGCGGCAACCCCTTTCATCGCCGGAGCCACTGGCGTGCTCGCCGATTTGCAACACGCATGGGTGAATGCCCTGGCGGTGATGGCCATACTGACGATGACCATCGGCAATCTCGTCGCCATCGTGCAGAGCAACATCAAGCGTATGCTGGCCTATTCATCCATCGCGCACGCCGGTTATGCGCTGGTCGGCTTAGTGGCAATGGACTGGGCGTCGGTTGCCTTTTACATGCTCTCTTACGTCATCATCAATCTCGGTGCCTTCGGCATCATCGAAGTCATTGCGCGACGCGGCGACCGTCGCACGGAGATTGCCGATTACCAGGGCATAGGGTTTCAATCACTTGGACTGGCGACGGCGCTATCGTTATTTCTCTTGAGCCTCGCGGGTATCCCCTTGACCGCAGGCTTCATGTCAAAGCTGCTGGTTTTTAAAGCGGCGTGGGCCGCAGGCTCGCAGACCAACAACTCGCTGCTGCATTGGGTCGTGATTATCGGCGTCATCAATAGCGCGATCTCGTGGTACTACTATCTGCGTGTGGTGGTCGCGATGTTTTTTGCCGAACCGGCGACGGGGTTCGCGAAGCCGCGCATCTCGCGTTCGCTGATGGCGGCGCTGGTGCTGGCCATTCTGGGCACGCTTTACCTGGGCGTGTTGCCGGGCCGCGTGCTCGATACGTTAGACAAAGCCCGTTCGCAAATCAGCACGGCGAAGCGATGAGCTAATGGGATCGAACTCCGACAAGGTCGAATCGATTGCCGGGCGGGTTGGCCGCTCGGCCCGCGCCGTCAAGGCCGAAGACATCGTCATCGAAATCGAAACCCAGCTAAGCGGGCAATCAATCGCGGCGATTTATCAAAATAAAATTCTCTCGCAACGCACGCGGCAATACGAACTCAGAGCGACCGGCAAAACCGCAAAGGTCGAAATACTGCATACCCTGTTGGGGATTGAATTGAAGATCGGCAACCGCCGGCTGCTCTGCCCTGATCTGGCGACGGCGCGTTACCTATCGATCTTTGCGTTCGCCGGCTGCGAAGTGATTGCCGTGCCCTATGACATCACACAAATCTCGCGGCTGGCCGACGAACTTGAATCGAGTTGGCATCGAATGTTGCTGCTGGTCGAGCATTTTGCCGTAGGTCGCACGCCTCGATTGCGCGCCGTGATTAAACGAAAGCTGATAGAAAACACCCGCGCTGAAATCATCAAGCTCGGAGCCGGCACCAAGTTTCCGCAGTTCAATCAAAAGACGAAACAGAGATAAGGGAATGAATGGAGAAGAACCGCATTAAGACGATCTCGCGATATATCTTCGGAATTCTTTTCATCCTCGCAGGCGCAAATCACTTTCGCAACACGGCATTCTATATCAGCATCATGCCGACGTATATGCCCTGGCATGCGGCGCTCGTGTATATCAGCGGTATCGCTGAGTTAGGGCTTGGAGCCTTGCTTCTTGCAAGACGATGGTCGAAGCTGGCGGCATGGGGACTCATCGCTCTGCTGATTGCGGTCTTTCCTGCGAACATTCACATGGCGCGGCACCCGGAGTTGTATCCATGGGCATCGCCGGTGGCCTTATGGCTTCGCCTTCTACTGCAAGGCGTGTTGATCGCCTGGGCCTATTGGTACACACGACCTTCCCGCTCGGAATCGGTCGAGATGGCGGCACAATAACCCCAGTTCATAACAAAGACTGATTGCAAAACTATACAGGTTTATGAGGATTCGAAGATTACACAAAATTATTGGTATTGTTTTGCTGCTTCCTTTTTTAGGATGGGCGATTACTGGCTTCATATTTTTTATGAAACCAGGATATGAAGGCGCATACGAAGTCTTGAGCCCCAAGACATACCCTCTTGATAGAACGATCTCAATTAGCCCTGACCCATCCTGGCTTGAGTTCCGGTATTTCAGGACTGTCTTGGGAGATCACCTGATCGCTCGCACGAACAGGGGATGGCTACACTTGAACCCAAAGGATATGCAACCCAGGAATGAGCCTACAGAAGACGAGATCAAGCTATTGTTAACCGATGCGTTTTCGGCTAATCCTCAAAGATACGGAGAGATTTCTAGCATTTCAGGAGATACGGTCAGAACTAACACCGGCATCGAGGTTAGTGTGGATTGGAACAGATTGAGCATCCAGCAGAGAGGCAAAGACACAGACCGGATAGATCTGCTTTATAAGATACATTATTTACAATGGACAGGCACAAGGAGTATAGACCGGGTGGTCGGACTAATCGGGATCGTATTTGTGATAGTACTTACTATATTAGGGGCTCGCCTTGCGATCAAAGGAGGCTGACGCCAGCCGTGCCTCACAGTCGCGTGCAACGGGGCGCGGTATTGGTATTTATCGTTTTCGATAGCGTTCCCATCTATGGTGCGCTACCATGCGGGCCGTCATGCGAATTCTACATCAATGAAAGGAAGCCGCACGGCGGCGGCGGTGAAGCGATTATGAGCGCAACTGGCAATCAACCGAAAACGGGCAGCAAGGTCGGCGATACGGCCCCGGATTTTGCTTTGCCCGACGGCAATAATCAAACGTGGCGGCTCGCTGATCATCGCGGCAAAGTCGTGGCGCTGATCTTTTATCCGAAAGATGAAACGCCGGTCTGCACTAAACAGATGTGCAGCATGCGCGACCGCTGGACAGATTATCAAAACACCGGCGCGGAAGTCGCCGCCGTCTCTGTCGGCAGCGTCGAATCTCACAAACAGTTTGCCGAACATCACGGCTTGCCGCAGACCTTGCTGGCCGATGAAGGCGGCGAGATAACCAGGCTGTATGATGTGAAATCCCTGCTTGGCGGCTCACAACGCGCGGTCTTTGTGATTGATCCGCAGGGGGTTATCCGTTATCGGAGATCCGTGCTGCCGATTTTTCGTCCCGACGATGACGAAGTGATCGCCGCAATCCGCGACTCCGCCGGCGCGAAATGAATAGTAAGACTAAACACCGAGCCGGTTTGCCAATTCGGTAAGGTTCGCTACTTCGATGTCCGGCAGCGGCCCGCCAGCATCGGGCTGTTCTTGTTTGCGATTCACCCATGCGACAGGGATGTTGAGCGTGCGGGCGGGTACGACATCGTGAAAGTAACTTTGCGCCGCATGTAACCAACGAGTTTCGCCTGCGCGCCGCCGGGCCTCACGAAAATGGCCGTGAGCCGGTTTGTATGAGCCGACTTGCTGCGCGGTGACGATGACATCGAATTCAACAGTGAAATGCCTTCGCGTCATCGCCAGCAAATCATCGTCTACATTCGAGAGGATGCCGAGACTGTAGCGTTGCGCCAGCCGCTCTAGCGCCTGGTTGGTGTCGGCAAACGGCTTCCAATGCGGCAAGCTCTCGGCGAGAAACGCGGCCCGCTCAGATTCGATTGACAAACCGAGCCGCGTCGCCACTCGTTGTGCGGTTTCAGTCAACACATCGCGGTAAGCAAGATAGGCTGCGGATTCGACCGCCTGTTCGCTCGCGTGATAGGCCGCAATGATGGCGCTGGGTTCAAGCGTCATGCCTGATCGCGTCGCCTCTTGTTGAAAAGCCGTAACAATTCCCTGCTCCCAGTCAATCAAGGTGCCGTAACAATCAAAGGTAATCAATTCGAATGCGTCATTCATTGTTGATTCACCGCTTCGTAAAGCGAGCCCCACGATGCATGAAGCAGTTCATCAATCTTTGCCCAATCCGCTTCAGTGACGCCGCCCGCTTCCGCTTTGTCGTCGCGTATCGTCATGGCTTCAGCGCGTAGCCGCCCATGCTCCCTGAAGCGATCAGCCGGCATCTGGTAAATCTCTGCCGGTAGCTCGGCGAGTGCGAGCGCCAGATCCCCAGGCGCGTGGCTCTTGCGCTCGCGGTGAATGATCCACCACTCCAGCTCCAGTTTCGCCGCACGGCTGACATCAAACGGCACATCGCCCACTTCACGAATGTTGCGATAGAACTTCTCCAGGTAAGGCAAGGCGCGTTCATATTCGGCGCGGTTATGGCCGTCCTTGAACACGAAAGCGGCTCTGGAAGCCTGATAGGCGACGGCGTTCGAGCGAATGTAAGGCAGATTATACTGTGTCCGCAACAACTCCGAAAGTTCATTAAAGAGCTTTACGCGCTGGCGGTCGTAATACGACCGCCACATCGCCGTTTCGAGCCGCGCCACTTCGTTGGCGTCGAAACGGCGCAGCCTTGTCGAACGCGGGCCGTAAAGATCGAACAGAGTGTAGGCGATGATCAAGGTGACGACCACTAAGATCGCCCACTTGATTTTCGCGCGCCCACGCCGAGGATTGGCGATTGGCGGCGAATCCTGGTGCGTGGATTGATATTGTTCCTGGGTTGTGCTGCGCATGTTGATTGACTCTCTTTATGGTTTGAAGCCGACGCTCTGCCAGAGGTCGGCAGTTTTATACAGCCGCCCGGCGGCGACAACCCACCTTACGTTGCGAATGTTGCTGATGGATTCGAGCGGGTTACCTTCGATGAGAATCAGATCGGCGCGCTTGCCGACTTCGACCGTGCCAACCTCTTTATCCAGGCCCATCACGCGCGCCGGAATGATGGTTGCTGCCTGTATCGCTTCCATCGGCGTGAAGCCGGCTTTCGTGTAAAGCTCAATCTCGCGGTGCAGGCTGTGGCCGGGAACGGCTTGATCCGTGCCGGCAATGATCGTGATGCCGGCGCGATGCAAGGCGCTGATCGTCGAAAGCCAGATGTCAAAAGTCGCCTTCGTCTGCGGCGCTGCCGCAACAGGCTGGCCCGTGTTGTTGAGCGGCCCGGCAAGTTCGGGCGCTACCTTTGCAATTCCCGGCTCAAACGTCGAGACTGGCACGTCTGAGGTGTGCAGAATCAGTTCCATCAGCGCCATCGTCGGATCAACCACCGTATGGTGGTCTTTGAAGAATTGAATGCTCTTCTGCGCTTCCGGCGAATCGAAGTTAATCGGCGTTCCGCGCTTTTGATCTTTGGTCATCAAGACTGGCGGCAGATATTGAATGTGATTGATCTGATCCATTCCGGCTTCGACCGCCTGCACGGCGTTCAAACCATTCGGCACGTGGCCGGTCACCGTGAGACCCTGTTTGTGAGCTTCTTCACAAATCGCTTTCAGTACGTCAGGTTTCACAGAACTGTAGATTTTGATTTGATCGAAGCCGGCATTTTTATAACGCATCACGACTTCGCGCGCCTGTTCCGCGTTGTTGGCGCGAATCACGCCAAGCGCCGTGGGGCTATCGCCGTCAATGATCCCGGCCAGCAGCAAACGCGGCCCAAGTCCTCTGCCCGCTTTGATGACATCCCGCACGGCTTTGATGAATTCGAGTTCGTTGCCGACATCGCGCACGGTCGTCACTCCTGCCGCCAGATAGATCGGCCCCCACTCAACCTGCTCATAATGTGCATGCATATCCCAGAGACCGGGCAGCAAGGTTTTGCCGCGCATATCGATCACCGTCGCAGCTTTGGGTATCTTCACTTTGGTACGCGGCCCGGCAGCGATAATCCGATTGCCGTCGATGACCACCACAGAATCGGCTACAGGAGCCGCTCCTGTGCCATCAATCAAGGTCGCGCCGGTGAAAGCAATCCCGCCTTTGCGGTTCAGGCCAAAACGAGTCACCAGGGTCGAGAGCGCCGCCATGCCGTCTTCCGCCGCCTTGGATACAAAGACCGGCAGCGCCGTCTCATAGCCTTCGCGTATGGCCTCGAAGTGATCGAATTCGGCATCCACACAAACCGTCGCAATCAGGTTCTTTGCCGCATCGAACCACAAAGATTCGCGGCCCCAGATGACGCCGCTGACACTATAGCGATCCAACTCGACGCGTTTGCCGTTCGCTTCAATCGTGTCCTTGCCGTGATGTTCGATAGCAACGTCGCCGCCCGGCAACGTCTTGAGTGCGCTGTTGCCGCCTTTACTAGCCCAGTAACGAATCATCATCATCTGCACAGAAACCGGCGCGTAGCCGCTGATGGTGAAGAAACGATCAGCGACGGCGGCTTCGCGCGTTTGATCGCCTTCGCGAATCTTCGCCGTGTTGCCGTTGACTTCAATCGCCGTGTCGATGTTGGAGAGCCGCGAGGTCTTTCCTTTGATCTCATACGCCAGCGGCGTCAGGTCTTGCCGCGTACGCAGCGAGGTCGTGAGCGGCACGGGTGCGCCACGATCCGTGAACTTGAATTCGCTCTTCATCACCAGCGCGTCGCCTTCGCGCGTGATGGCATAACTCTCTTCACCGATGGCTTGCTGAAATTTGTGCAGCCTGAACTTGCCGGTTTCAATCGGCTGTGAGTCATTCTGTAAAGGCGATCTGAAGGCATCCGTCACCGGCAGATTGAACAGGAAGATGCCGAGTAGAAACCCGATCAGCAGCGACTTGCCTATGAGGCGCGAGCTATTTTTTTGACCTGAATGTGCAGCGAGCATAGCGTTCCTTTCTTGAACCTCAACTGTTTAGATCATGATAGAAATCCTAGATCGGTTTGCAATTGAGTGTAAGGCAAGCGCAATGATTCACCGCAGAGACGCAGAGGGCACAGAGGTAGCGCAGAGAATGGCGCTTTTGGCGTATCTCTGCGCCTCCTCTGAGTTCTCTGTGTCTCTGCGGTGAACACTCTCGATCCCCTTACATTCAATTGAAAACTGATCTAAGCCCTATTAGAGACGTTAATCGTCTGATCACCGAATTCTACTCGAAGATTACTGCTGATTTTTTACAGTTCATCATTTATCATTTCATCGCGGTCATTTCAATTTTGGATTATAGATTTCGGGTTTTCAGAGTGTTGAGTCTAACAGAATCTATTATCCGGCCCCAACTGTCCCCATCGCGCTCCTGTTTGTAGATTGGATTCGGCTTCATCATTTACGTTATCGGTTGCGGCGTTGGTGTGTGAATCCAAAATCCAAAATTTATTATCATCATGCTTCAGTTTTCACTCGATAATGGAATCGAATCCGCACTGATTAACGAAGGGCTGATTACCAGGGATCAACTGACGCGCGCGCGACATATTCAAGAGCAGCTTGCCGGGCAGAAATCGGTTAGCGATGTGCTGCTTGAAATGAACTGGGTCAGCGAAACGCGCCTGGAAGATTTCGTCCGCCGGCATCGCAGCAGCATGAGCGTCGGCGACATCTTCGTGGCGCGCAAGCTCGTCACCCAACAAGATGTGATGGCGGCCCGCGAAGTGCAACGCAAGAACGGCCCGAAAAGCAAACGGCTCGGCGAAGTGCTGATCGAGATGGGCTTGATCGAAGAACGCCACGTCGTCGAAGCGCTCGCCGAAAAGTTCGGCCTGCCGCTGCTTGAACCCGACATCAGCCAGATCGATATCGAACTCGTTCGGCGCATGTCGCTCAAGTATTTGCGCCGGCAAATCGGGCTGCCAATCTGCATCACCGAAGGCTTCATCCATCTGCTGGTCAGCGACCCGACGGCGACGCCCTTCATTGAAGAAGTCACTCGCACTTTCAACTCGCGCATCAAACTTCACCTCGCCACCAGCGCCGTTATTTTAAAGTCTCTCGACCTCGTCGACGCGTTGCAGCAAGGCAAAGATGCCGGCATCGGCGATTACAACAAAGTCAAGTACCACACGCTCGAAACCCAGCCACAGACCAATGACGACCGCGTGGTGCAGATGGTCGATCATTTGATACGCTCGGCCATCGAAGAAGGCGCGTCCGACGTACACCTTGAGCCGATGTCGAACAAGTTGCGCGTCCGCTATCGCATTGACGGCGTGCTGGTTCACAAGATGGATTTCCCGCGCGATTATACGCCTCGGATCATTTCACGCATCAAGATATTGGCTGACGCCGATGTCGCCGAGCGCCGCAAGCACCAGGATGGCCGCATCTTCGTCAAGACCGAAAAGCAGGAGATTGACATTCGCGCCTCGTTTTATGCAACCGTCTTCGGTGAAAACCTGGTGCTCAGAATTCTCAACAAAGCATCGCTCATCAGCCTGCAAGAGCTTGGCTTTGCCCCAAACATCCTGCGCCTTTATAGCGAAGATGTGCTGGCTTCGCCTTCGGGCATCACGCTGATCACCGGGCCAACGGGTTCGGGAAAAACCACAACCCTCTATAGCTCGATAGATCATTGCAACGATCCAACGGTGAAGATAATCACCTGTGAAGATCCTGTAGAGTATGTCATAGATGGCATCTCGCAATGTTCAATCAATGAGAAGATCGGCTTGACCTTCAATGAGACGCTGCGTTCCATCGTGCGCCAGGACCCGGACATCATCGTCATCGGCGAAATCCGCGACCGGTTTTCCGCAGACGTGGCGGTGCAGTCGGCGTTGACCGGTCATAAGGTGTTTGCGACATTTCATACAGAAGATTCGGTGGGCGCGCTGGTTCGTCTGATCAATATGGAGATCGAAACGTCGCTGATTGCTTCGACAATTGGCGCGATACTGGCACAACGCCTGGTGCGTCAGGTGTGTGTGCAATGCCGGAAGCGTTACGAACCGGAAGAACGCGTGTTGCGGCGGTTCGGACTGCGCCGCGAGCAGATGAAGGGCTATGAGTTGGTGAACGGCAAAGGCTGCTCGGCATGTAACTTCACAGGCTATCGCGGGCGGGTCGGCATCTATGAATTGCTGGTGCCGAACGGTGATATACGCGACGCTATCTTGATGAAACGGACGATGCAGGAAATTCGCCAGATCAGCCTCGATACCTGCAATCTCTGCACTATGCAAGAAGACGGCATGGTCAAAGCGCTTCGCGGTGTGACGACGCTTGAGGAAGTGCTGGAAAACGCGCCGCGCGTCTTTCATCAACGCGAGTTGGGCACGCTGCTCACCATTGTCGGTTGATGTGGATTAGGAGAATGGATGCGCAAGCGGCTACGAACTGGCGATGGTCTTGGCGTCATAGCCTGTCGAGCCCGATGGCGCGGGCGGCGCGTATTGCGGCGTTTGCAAATTGCCGCGTCCGTCCGTGGCGCGAACGATTAAACGATGCTTGCCGGTTTGCTGCGGCGTCCATCGTTTATTCCACAACACCCATGTAAACGGCGACAATGCGGCTTTGATTTCGGCTTGCTCCCAGGTCACGCCGCCATCGGTTGAGACCTCGATTTTGCTGATGCCGCGATCACCCGCAAAAGCGATGCCCGCAATCGTCGCTTCGCTTTTTACCGCCGCAGACGGTGCGTCGATACGCGACATGGTTTTGTATTCGGCGCGGTCATCCCAGCCGCGCCGCTGCCAGAAGCCTTTCAGGTCATAATCAATCGCTTCAAGCCGTGTGATCCATTTGACGTTCTTCATTCCATAGATGCCCGGCACCAGCAAGCGCAATGGATAGCCGTGCGCAGGCGTCAACGCTTCGCCATTCATTTCGTAAACCAGCAACGTGCCGTCCTGCATGGCGCGATCAAGCGGAATCGAATCGGTATAATCATCACTGGCGCGCAGCACGATGTCGACGATGCCCGGCTTCAGGCCGGCTTTTTGTAATAAATCTTTCAAACGCACGCCGCGCCATAAGGCATTGCCGATTAAATCGCCGCCGACTTCGTTGCTGATGCAACAGAGGGTCGCGTATTGCTCAACCGAAGGCAGCGATTTGATGTCATTATAAGCCAAGGTCATCGGCGTCTCGACGAGGCCGGCAATCTCAAGCCGCCATCGAGTGGCCTCTACCTCTGGGTCGAAGGCGTTTTTCGACACCAGGTAAAAATCTTTGGTTGGCGTGATCTCAAGCGCGAGGTTATCGATGTTGGGAAACTCACCCGTCCCGCCGCGCACACGGCCCGCGCCGCTGTTGAGCCACGAACCGAACAGCGACCGCGCGATGTCGTAAACACCGACGGCAAGCACTGCATAACCGATGCTGCGCACAACGCGCCGACGATTGAGCAGTTTGCTTTGCGCTACCTTCGAGTGGTCGCGTTCGAGGTAGGCGCGCGCGCCAAACAGCAGCGCTGCGCCATAGACTGCATGCGTCGTCAGCAGCGTCATCGTCGTCGCCAGCGCGCCCTGTCGCAAGTATTGCCCGGCAAGGCCGCCACCGAGAAGCGGGATAATGATGAATAAGCTGATCAGATAAACGAATATCACGAAAGCGCCGAGGCGCGTGCGGCGCGCAGCCGTGGATACCGGCGACGGCATGAGTTGAAAGAAGCCGAAGGCGAGGGCTGTGAGCACAATCAAATAACCGACTACGCAACCGAGAAAGGCGAGATGCTTCGCAAAAGGGCCGAGCAAAGCGACGCCGGCTTCAACCATCCAGATAGGCGCGACTGCAAAGATGAATTGCGCCAGCAACTCAGGCAGCAGCGGCGCACCAAAAGCGAATCGTGCGCTCAGGCTGGCGGCCACTGTCGCAATTGCCGCAATCAGCGCCACCTGCAAACGAATCTCTTTGAGCGATGCTGGCGGTTCGTCCTGATTGATGTTGAGCCTGATTATATCCATGCCTTGCTGATTTCATTATAGCCGCTATAGATAAGATGCAGGAAACCAGCGCGATTATTCCCTGCGCGAGACATCGAAGTTTCGCATTCCAACTGATCTTTAAGGGCGAGACAAATCGCGGTCTTAAGGAAAGCGGTTCCCGCCCGCCTGAGCCATTCCGTTCGTCTTGACCTCCTATCTGAAGAACATGTTTCATAGAATTTTCACGGATCTTTAAATTTTCATGGCTCTTTTATCTTCTGAATCTCGCGCTTGAGCAGCGCGAAATCATCGCGGACTTTCTCAGCCAGATCTTCTCTGTAAAAACGTACCGCCGGGTGATAGCCAACGATGTAGCGGCGTCCTGCGTGTTCGATCAGACGACCGCGCGCCTGGCTGACGCTCTTGATGCCGAGCAGCATTTTCGCGGCGACACCGCCGAGCAGCATGATCAATTTCGGGTTGATGAGTTCGATCTGCTCAAAGAGATAATTCGACGTGCATGTGTCGATTTCGAGCTTCTTCGGCGTGCGGTTTTTCGGTGGGCGGCACTTGACCGTGTTGGTGACGAAGATCTCGTCGCGATCAATGCCCGTGCCTTCGAGCACCGAGTTGAGAAACTTGCCTGACGCGCCGACGAACGGATGCCCGGTTAAATCTTCATCTTTGCCGGGCGCTTCGCCGATAATCATCAACCTGGCTGCCGCCGGGCCATCACCGGGCACAGCATTCGTCCGCGATACGTGCAAAGGGCATTTCACACAAACACGAATCTCCGCAGCCAGTTCATCGAGCCGCTGCGCGCGCTTTGAGTTCGACATCATACGCCTCCTTTGTTGGTTGAAATGTGAAGCAATTTACGGACAACTCGTTTCACCCGTTATGACCTGCCATCGCCACGATTGACCGGCGATGAGCGCGCCACCCAATCGGCATTGCTCGATAACTTGGCGCATAGTAATCTTTTTATTTAGAAAGCATTCAGCGATGAATGCGACCTGCGCTGCAAACGAAATGCGACTGAGGCGGATTTTTTTATTCCCTTCGCGTTTTGGAAGCCGCCAAGATCAGAGTGGACAGAATTGATGCAAACTGTAATGACAGTTGAAACGCCCCCCCAAACCATCACCGATAATTTATCACCTGAAGCCTCCGCAAGTGATCGCAAACCGCGTCGTACGCTGCCGGGGATTTTGCAGATGCATTTTGAAGCCTTGCATGCGTATCACCGCGAAGTGATGGAGAACGATGACCCCGAAGCCATTCATAAAATGCGTGTGACGACGAGGCGGGCGCAGGCATCGCTCGATCTGCTCAAAGGACAACTCGACATCGCACCCGTTAAGAAACGCTTGCGCCGGTGGCGGCGAGAATTGTCGCGCGTCCGCAATTACGATGTCTTCTTGCTGCTGCTCGAAAAAGAAGCGGCGGCAGCGCGCGCGGGCAATCGTCAACCCTTTGAACTCGTGCGCGCCGTGCTGCAACAGCGCCGCGCCGATACCGCCGGTAAAGTTCGCAAGTACCTGTTGCACAAAAGCGTCCGCCGGCTTGCTGCCAGGATCGGCCTGCGCCTGCCGGAAGATGTGACGAACCCGACGAACGGCCAGGCGAATGCAGCGAACATTACAGAAGTCGATAGTCCATCGCCAGTCAATCAATCCGCCTTGATCATTGACGAAGTGCAACTGGCCAGCCACACGGCTGACCGCCTGGATCAGCGGGTTGCGGAGTTTCTGGCGCTCGCCGCACAATCGCACCCGGCGACCGAAGCCGCCGAACTGCACGAACTGCGCATTGCCGCCAAGCGCGTTCGCTATCTGTTTGAGATCATCTCGGCGTTGGGTTATGGCGACGCCACGCGCGCCCTCGCCTGGCTACGCACCTTGCAGGATCGCATAGGCGACTGGCACGACCTGGAATCGCTAGAACAGGAGATTATCGACATCGTCTCCGAGCGCGATTTTCTGAAAGCGCATCTGCTCGAAAGCAGCCGCATGCTTCATGTCGCGGCGCATCTGCAAAAAAAGAAAGAGCGCCTGGTGGCAAAGGTCTTTCCGGTTCAGGTGCCGCAAAACCTGATGGCAACCTCGCAGCGCCTGTCAAAAGCATTGCGCCGCCGCATCCCCCGCAAGAAGCCCTCAATCATCGAGGTCATCAGTGAAAGCCTTGGCGATTCGCAAACGGCGGCTAAATCGCCATCCAACGACCTGTAGGCGAATCAGGCCCTCCCCGCTTCCAAAGCAACCAGGCGAAGAGCGCAACGGTCATCGTCTGTTCTTCGCCTTTTCGTTTGTTCCTGCGACAGGCCATTCGACGCATCGGTTCACCATCTGAGGGTCAAGAATAGTCTGGGACTATGATTCACCTATAAGCCTATGCACTAGCCGCGCAGTTCTTCGAGCGCGCGGATGACGAAGGGACGCGCCATCTGCTTGCGCCAGCCCATCACGAAATCGGTGTTATCCAGCGGGCGCGCTTTCAAGTAAGCCGCTTCGGCTGCTGCGGCAATTGTTTCGTGGTCAAGCGGTCTGCCGATCAATTGGGCTGCGGCTTCTTCAACCGCAATGGGCGCGGGCGCAACGCCGCCGAGAATCAGCCTGGCGTTTCTCACTGCGCCATCCGGGGCAATGTCGAGCGCCACCGCGACGCCGAGCACAGGGAAGTCGAATGCGCCACGCCGCCGCAGTTTCTTGTATACGGCGCGCGTGCCGTTCATTGGCGGCAGATGAATCTCGGTCATCAACTCGCCCGGCATTTTATGCAGATAGTTGATGCCATCATTATTGTAGAGGCCCGCCGCATCGACCAGCCTGTCGGTCACAGATGAAACCAGCCGCACCTTTGCGCCGATGGCGACCATCACCGGTGCCAAGTCTGAAGACTGCACCGCCCAGCACTTCGGGCTCGAAGGCGCAACCCAGCAGATGTCGCCGTCTTTCTTCATGCAGAAGTTGATGCCGCGCCGCCATTCGTAATTTTGATCATAGTAATTGCAGCGCGTGTCCAGCAACAGGTTGCCGCCGATGGTTCCCATGTTGCGCAAGATCGGCGTCGAGATGAGCCGCGCCGCGTTAGCAATGACTGGATAATCACGGTTGATGATCGGGTGATTACAGAGTTCGGTGAGCGTCACGCTCGCGCCGATAGTCAGACCGGATTGGCCGTCGCCCTTGATTTCATGCAAGTCGCGGATACGCATCAAGGAGATCACCGTGGCAGGCGTCTGTTGCCGCCGTTTCATGTTCGGGTAGAGGTCGGTGCCCCCTGCGACGAACATGGCATCGGAACCGGCGTCGGCCATCATCTTTATCGCCTCGCTGACCTTCTTGGCGACGCGATAATTGAATTTCGGAAGTCGCATCATAGGGTGATTGCTCTCTCAACGATTGCTGGTTTGTTTACCTAAAGCGGTTTGCAGATCAGCTTAGCCAGAGAATCAGCCGCTAAGCCACCAAGACACCAAGAATCACCATCTTATTGTGTCCCCTGGTGCCTTCGTGTCTTGGTGGCATAGGCTACACTAAATTGAAAACGGCTCTATTCAATTAGAATCCATTAATTTCAGTGGGGCCGCATTCGTGGCGCGCTCCGCTGGTTCATTCGTAAGCATCAATCCTTCACATGGACGGCGAGATGCGGCAAAGCTTTGCCGTCGCCGCCTTCGGCGGGAGTCGGCACTTTAAGGGGTTCGGGCCATTCGATTTCAGGAATGCCCTTCGGCCCAAAGCGCGCCTCTTTGCCTTGCTGTTTGGCACGAAGTGCCGCCATCACTTTTTCAGGTGTCGCCGGCACTTCATCAATTCGCACACCGACGGCATCATAGATGGCATTCACAACTGCCGGCGGCACCGGCAGCAGCGGCCCCTGGCCGACTTCCTTTGCGCCGAACGGGCCGTTCGGATCGGGGTCTTCGATGAGAAACGTTTTCACATCGCACATCTCCAATGTCGTCGGACTCTTGTATTCGAGCATCGAGGGGAATTTGTGAACTACATTACGATTCGTTCGATAGCTCATCTCTTCCATCAAGGCTTCGCCCAGGCCCATGTAAACCGAGCCTTCGACCTGTCCCATGACCAGCACGGGATTGATGCTCTGGCCGATATCGTGCGCGATCCAGCAACGGTCGACTATGACGATGCCTGTATCGGGGTCAACGTCGACTTCAACAATCGCCGCCGAATAGCTGTAGGCCGGCGACGGCCCGACGCCCGCGCCTTTGAATTTGCCGGGCGAGCGCGGCGGCGTGTAGGAACCGACCGTGCCGATGGTGCCATACTTTGATTCGGCCAGCACGACCGCTTCAGCAAAGCTGACGCCGACTTCCGGGTTTTCAACATCGAAAGCCCGGCGGTCTGCAAAGGTGATGTTTTCGATGGGCAGGTTGAGCTTTTCGGCAACCGCGACAGTCAATAACTCGCGCGCACGTTCGGCAGCCTGCAAAGCGGCGTTGCCGGTCATCAGGGTGACGCGGCTCGAATAACTGCCGAGATCAACCGGCGTCAGATCTGTGTCAGCCGTGACAACGCGAATGTCGAATGGATCAATCCCCAGCACTTCGGCGACAATGTAGGCGAGTATCGAATCGCTTCCCTGCCCGATGTCTGTCGATCCACACTGCACGCATACACCGCCTTGCCGGTCGAGCCTGAGTTGCACGCCGCTCTGCGGCATATTGTTCCAATAGATTGGCAAGCCAGCGCCGCACAGGTAAGAGCTACAGGCGAAGCCGATGCCTTTTCCGTAAGGTAGCTTACCAAATCGCTCATGCCAGCCGGAGGCTTCGACGATCTTATCGATGCAAGCGCCCAACCCCATGCTGCCGATGCGCAGATAATTGGCTGTAACCGAGAAGGCCGGAGCGAGATGCCTTCGGCGGATGTCGACCGGATTGATGCCGATCTCTTCGGCAATCTTGTCCAGATGCGCTTCCAGAGCGAAGCGCGGTTGCGGCGTGCCGTGGCCGCGTTTCGGCCCGCACGGCGGCTTGTTGGTGAAGACCCGCACGCCTTCAAACTTGTAGCACGGCACGTTATAGGTCACGGTTTGCAGCGCGCCGGTGTAGAACGTCGAGGCAACGCCATAGCTGCCATACGCCCCGCCATCGAGAAAGGTGCGAAAGTGCATGGCGGTGATCGCGCCATCGCGCTTCACGCCGGTCTTCACCCACATCAGAACGGGATGGCGACCGCGATGGCAATAGAATACTTCCTCGCGCGTCAGCGTGATCTTCACAGGGCGGCCCGTGATCATCGCCAGTTTGGCGACCACCATCTCGTGATTGAACGGATCGCTCTTGCCGCCGAAGCCGCCGCCGTTCGGCGTGGCGATGACGCGAATGTGCGCCGCCGGGATACCGAGCACTTTGGTCAATGCGCGGTGCACGTAATGCGGCGTTTGCGTCGCGCTCCACAGGGTCAGCTTGTTATCGGCATCGAAGTGCGCTACTGCCGCGTGTTGTTCGAGCGGCAGATGGGTATTCCCCTCATAAAAGAAGACATCTTCGCGGACGTAGTCGGCATCGGCAAAGCCTTCGGCCAGGTCGCCGAATTCAAGCGACACGCGCTTGTGAATGTTACCGGCGTCGCCGTATTCGTGAATGCGCGGTTCGTCAACAAATACGCCTTCTTCAATCGATGAGATCGTCTTGAGCCGCTCGTATTCGACTTCGATCAAGTCCATCGCCTCGAACGCGGTGTCTTCGTCGACCGCAACGATGGCGGCAACCGGGTCGCCAATGAAGCGAACTTTGTCTATGCAGAGCGCGTGCTCGTCCTGGCTGACAGGCAGGATGCCGTAAGGAATCGGCAAATCGCTTCCTGTAATGATCGCTACAACTCCTGGAAGCTGGCGCGCGCGCGTCGTATCGATGCGCTTGATGAGCGCGTGCGGCAGATGACTGCGCAGCAGCTTGCAATAGAGCATTCGCGGCAAAGTGATGTCGTCGGCGAAGCGCGTCTGGCCGTTACACTTGGCGCGCGCATCCACTTTGCGAAACGGTTTGCCGATGACTTTCTTCGGTTTGCCGTTATTGCCGTTATTCATAGCCATAAATAATTTCCCTGGCGGGTTCCGCCGGCTCGCCGCGCATGCGGGCTGCCGCAAGCTCGACCGCTTCATAAATTTTGATATAGCCGGTACAGCGACAGAGATTGCCTGACAGTGCTTCCTGGATCTCGGCTCTCGACGGATTGGGGTTCTTTTCAATCAATTCCTGGGCGGTCAAAAGAAAACCCGGAGTGCAATAGCCGCATTGCGCCGCGCCGAGGTCGGCGAAGGTCTCTTGCAATGGATGTATCTGGTTACCTTCGGCCATGCCTTCGATGCTCGTAACCTTACGACCCTCGGCGTCGAGGCCGAGAAACAAACACGACAATACAGGCTGGCCGTCAACCAGTATGGTGCAGACGCCGCATTCTCCCAACTCGCAGCCATGCTTGGTGCCGGTCAATGCCAGGTCTTCGCGCAGCACTTCGAGCAAGGTCTTGTGCGGCGCGAACGCAACTTCGACTTCTTCGTTATTAAGAGTAAAGCGCACATGCGCCTTTTGCTTTTTCTTAGTCGGCATAGACTTATGATGTTGTTTGGCTTGCCGCCTCGGAGGCGTCATCGCGGGCTTGCTGGCCGGTGTCTCCGCACCCGAAGTCTCCCGCTCTGAATAGAAAGATTACCTCAAAACCTGACGAAATCCCAATCGCTCATCTGCACAGAAATCTACGCCAAGAACGAAGACCGGATTGCCTGCGCGCGGCAAACAATCCGGCCTGTTGTGATGCAGTGCGGTTGCGGGTTGTGTGCTAACCGCCTACCGGGCGGGTTGCCTTGGCAGCGTTCAGTCGAGCTTCAACCGCGTCCCAGTCGATGTTGGAGAAGAACGCTTCGATGTACTTTGGCCGCTCAGCAGGCTTGTAATCGAGCAGGAAGGCATGCTCCCACACATCCATCACCAGTATCGGCGTAAAGCCGGCGATGTTGTTGATTTCGTGCAGGGTGATCCAATGATTCGAAAGCTGGCCGGTGGCCGGATCCTGATAACAGACCGCCCAGCCGACGCCGCGCATCTTGCCAACGCTCATGAAGTCGGCCTTCCAGATGTCGTAGCTGTTGCAGCTCGTGTCAGCCGTTTTGTAGAACGCCGAGCCTTTGTCGGGATCGCCCGCACCGCCGCCACGCTTCATGTTGCCGAAGTAATATTCGTGCAGCACCATGCCGTTGTACTCGAAGCCTAGGCGGCGAGTCAGTTCCGAATACGCCGGAAAGTCCGCCGGGGTGCCCTGGCCGCTCTTGAACATTTCGGTGATTTTTTCGGTCAGCAGGTTGGTATTGGTAACGTAACCTTCATACAGCTTGAAGTGCATCTCCAAGGTCTGGTCGGAGATGCCGTTGAGTCCGCTGAGATCGAATTGCCTGGGTTTGTACGACCCTGTTGCCATTGAGTTCCTCCTTGGTTGTTCCGAGCACCGGCTTCGCCGTCATACAGGCGAAACGAAGGCTCGCTGTGTTTGATTTCGGAAGAAGTTTCCGCCTGCGCGACCCTGCCACAAATGTCGCACAGCCTATAGTTATTATAGCCATTCGGTGAATTTATGCCCGTCGAATGCGAACTTTTTTCAGGGCAATTGGCAGAGTAATGGTTGAACGAAATCTGTGCTGCCATGCAACACGTTTGACCAGCGTGCATCAGCGGGGCCGCGAGCCGCCTTCTAAATCGAAACTTACGAGATTAGAACAGGGATTGGCCACAGAGGCACCAAGACACAGAGGGAAATATTGAGAAACCTAGGAGGATTTATGATTTTCTCTGTGCCTTGGTGTCTCTGTGGCCATTTCTTTTGTCCCCTTCTTATGCGATCTGATTTAGGAACCATGAGAACCCGGCTCTGCGGCCCTCGCCGCATGCGGTTGCTCAGCAGTTCGGCCTGGTCATTCCATACGAAGATGGATTCGCACAGTCGAAGCCATCTGATTAACGAGAATGCACCTCCGACCTATCTTCGTCAGGCGCTACGGCTTGAGATCAAGCAATGCTTTGAATGTATGCATATCGAAAGGCTCTGAGTCGTGCTCGTGGGTGATCACCCACTTGCTCTGGATTTTGCGGAAGCAAAGAGTCGCCCGCACCCACATATCCTCTGCCTCTCCGTTCTTCAATGTCCCGGTGATCCGGTAGAGATAATGGCAGAAGGCCAGATCATCGCCTGCCGAGATGCTCAAGTCGCGTATCTCGCAGCCAATCGCCCCCTGAAATCCAGAGAGCCACATTTCAAGCCCCTTCTTGTCCGCACCCTTCGTTTGCAGTGGCGGCGCAAGATTAAACATTACGACATCCGGCGCGTATTCGGACAAAATCGCGTTGACATCTTTATTACGTATTGCCTCGGCTCGATCCGCAATCAGTTCGCGAATCTCGGCCTCACGAGTTGATTTTGGTTGACTGGTTGTCATGTTTTATTCTCCTTTGCTCAAACAAATTGTCTACCGCAATCTCGGAGCCTCACCTCAAATGCATCGAAGCCCTCAGACAAGTGAGCAGAGCCAACATGAAAATGAAAGAGGGGGCCTCGCGACCCCCTCCTACCTCACAAACTATCTGACACCGCCACGTCAAGTTTAATAGTATTAATATTCAAGCGACCGTGCGTGTCTGTGGACGCTTGTGAGTGTTCGATCAATTTCCGAACTCGTGGGTGATTACTTCAATCATCGTGCCATGCCGTTGAACGAAGCGAGAAAATCATAACCATCAAATTTCCTGGGGTTTTTTATGTTTTTGATTGCCCTTCACCTCCAGGCTGTCTGCATTGCCTACAATCGAGGTGTCTTGTCGCACGGCTTTCAAACACCTGGAGCGGTTATCAGATCAGCTTAGCCGGAGAATTGTCACAAGGACACCAAGGCACAAAGCAACACAAAATGCAGAAGCTCGTGAGCAGCTTCAATCCGGCGACGGTTGAAAGGTTGATGTGTCGCGATTTGATCAGCGTGAGTTGGGATGGGCAGATGTATGATTGCGATGTCAATCAGATGATCGACTTGCCTTTAGTGAACGGCTTACCTCAGATGATAGGCGAATTCGATCTTGCGGCCTTGATCGGGCGGCGCATCAACACAGCGAACCACTGCTAGGGTTGCACAGCCGGTGCCGGCTCAAGCGGTGGCGGCGCGACCGCAGGCTGAGCCCGTCCCACTGAGCTATCTGGGTCACTGGACGATTGGATTCCAGGAGGGGCGCGTCAGGTAATCGCTCAACGTCAAGGTGACCATGATGATCAACCAGAACAGTCCTGCGAAAACAAAGACCATCGTCAGCCTCGAACTCCAGCGGACGTGCATGAAGAACAGCACGACGAGCGTCGCTTTGATGACCGCGATGGTCAGCGCGATGAAGACATTCGCTCGCCCCAGATCAAAGTAAGCCACCACGACGGTCAAGATCGTAAAGAACATTAACGCCAGGAAGACCGACACATAAATCTTCGGTGAAACAATGTGTTCTGACATACTCACCCCTCAATGATGCAAGTGCGCGCCGAGCAAATAGAGCAGCGGGAACAAGAAAATCCAGACGATATCGACGAAGTGCCAGTAGAGGCCCGATATTTCTACAGGCGAGTGATACTCCGGGGTGAAGCGATTGCGCGCCGCCATCCAGAAGATCACCGTCATGATGCCGAGGCCGACGACCATATGCAGCGCGTGCACGCCGGTCATCGCAAAATAGATCCAGTAGAACATCTGCACGTGGCCCGAATCGCCCGGCAACGGATCGCCATTCGGTTCTGTCCAACTCCAGAAGTCCCTTACCGGGATGTGGTGCGTGACGTACTTGTCGTGATACTCGTAGGCTTTAACACCGAGAAAGGTCGCGCCGAAGAGCATGGTCAACGCCAGACAGATCAGCAGCCACTTCTTGTTGCCTTTTTGCGAGAAGTAAACTCCCATGGCCATGGTCAAGCTGCTGACGATCAGCACGATGGTGTTAAAACCGCCGAGCTTCCAGTCGAGATGCGAACTGGCGATGGCAAAATCCTGGGGATAACGGCTTCGATAGAGGATGTAGGCCATGAACATCCCGCCGAAGAACATGATTTCGGTGACCAGGAAAGTCCACATCCCCAGCGAGCCGGCTTCCTTCTGCTGCTCCAGATTGTCGAAGTGATGCGCCAGCCCGTAGTGCGTTGTCGTATGACTATCAGCCAAGTTTCAATTCCCCCTGCTTCAAAATGGCTTTCAGCATTTCAGTAATGCGACCTACATTCAGATCCGCCGCCGCGTGCTCTGACCAGCTAGCCGATTGGTTCGTTCGGCTGGGTCTGGCCGATGACTTCCATTTCTTCAATCGGGCGGAACTCGTAAGCCTCCCAGGTGACGACCGGCGTCTCAGCGAAGTTTTCGGTCGGCGGCGGCGACGGCGTCATCCACTCAAGGCCGACGGCTCCCCAGGGATTCGGCCCGGCTTTCGGGCCGTACTTCAACGACCAGGTCAGGTAGATCATCGGGATCAAATAGCCTATGCCTAAAACCGATGCGCCGGCAGTGCTCATTACATTCAGCACCTGAAAATGATCAGGGTAAGCATGATAACGGCGCGGCATTCCCATGTAACCGAGCAGGAATTGCGGAAAGAATGTCAGGTTGAAGCCGACGAAGACCACCAGCGCGCCGAATCGCGCCCAGCCTTCCGGGTAAAGGCGACCGGTGATCTTCGGCCACCAGAAATGCATTCCGCCGAGATAGCCCATGATCGCGCCGCCCACCATAATGTAGTGAAAGTGTGCGACGACGAAGTAAGTGTCCTGCATGTGTATGTCGAGGCCAAGCGCCGCCAGAAACAGCCCCGTCATGCCGCCGATGATGAAGAAGCCAATAAAACCGAAGGCATACAACATTGGCGTGTCGTAGGATATAGACCCTTTGTAAAGGGTCGCCGTCCAGTTAAAGACTTTAATGGCCGATGGGATGGCGACGGCGTAGCTGAGGATCGAAAAGACCATGCCGGCGTAGATCGATTGCGTCGAAGTGAACAGGTGATGTCCCCAGACCAGAAAGCCGAAGACGGCGATGGCAATCGAAGAAAAAGCGACGAACTTGTAGCCGAAGATGTTCTTGCGCGCCATGTTGGCGATCAGTTCGGAGATGACGCCCATCGCCGGCAGGATCATGATGTAGACCGCCGGATGCGAGTAGAACCAGAAAAGGTGTTGAAACAATACCGGGTCGCCGCCCAGAGCCGGATCGAAGATGCCGACGTGAGCAATGCGTTCGAGCGCCAGCAACAACACGGTGATGGCGATGACCGGGGTGCCCAAAATCATGACCAGGCTGGTTGCGTAATGCGACCAGATGAATAGCGGCAAACGGAACCAGGTCATGCCAGGGGCGCGCATGGTGTGTATGGTGACGATAAAGTTCAGCCCCGTCAGGATCGACGAAAAGCCGGTGATGAAGATGCCTATGCCCGCCAGCAGCACGTTGCCATTGGCGTAGTTCGAACTATAAGGCGCGTAAAACGTCCAGCCCGTATCGACACCGCCCAGCACAATTGCCAGCAGCGTGAACAGACCGCCGAGCGTGTAGATGTACCAACTCAACAGATTGAGCTTCGGAAACGCCAGATCTTTAGCGCCGATCATGATGGGGATGAGGAAGTTTCCGAGCACCGTGGGAATCGATGGGATCAAGAAGAAGAAGACCATCACGATGCCGTGCATGGTGAAGAACCGGTTGTAGGTGTCGGATTGCAGGAGGTCGCCTTTCGGCGTCAGCAATTCGATGCGTATACCGGCAGCGAACAAGCCGCCGAGGAAAAAGAACAGCGTCACCGACGCCAGATACAACAGGGCGATGCGCTTGTGGTCTTTCGTCAGCAGCCACGACTTCACGCCGTAAGCGACATTAAAATAATTGACCTGCGGTGCGATGACTTCTGCTTCTGTGCTCATATTAAAATACCCTGCGATTGATGCGGCCTTGCGGCCTGCTGTGTAGCGCTGGTTACATGTTGGCGCTACGGTCGGCGCAAACGCTTCGCTTGCGCTACATTTGAAACCGGCTCTGCCGTCACTTCTTCGGCGGCGATTTTGCGCCCGACCCGGCAGTGTTGCTCTTTGGAGCCGGCGCACTGGCGGCGCTGCCCGCGTTTGCTGGCGTAGCGCTCATGGTGTTGCCCGCCGCACCGCCCTGTCCTTCCTGACTGAGCGAACGGATATAAGCGACCAGTTGCAGCACTTGTTCCTCGCTCACCAATCCCTGGAAGGTTGGCATGACCGGTTGAAAACCGGCGACGACTCTGGCGCGCGGGTTCAAAATTGATTCGCGGATATAATCTTCATTCGCGACAATCTTCGAGCCGTCGGCCAAGTCGACTTGTGAGCCGAACACGCCTTGCAGTCGCGGCCCGCGCCCCTGACCGGTCGCCAGATGGCAGCTACTACAGGCGAGTTGGGCAAACAGCTTTTCTCCCTGCTGCGCCGGCGTGCCTTCGCCGCTGCCGCCAGATAACCATGTCTGGTATTCCGATGGCTCCATGACGACCACCGAGCCGATCATCCCCGAATGGCTGGTGCCGCAATATTCAGCGCAGAATAGTTCAAAACGCCCTACCTTCGTCGGCTCGAACCACACCGTACTGTAGCGGCCCGGCACCACGTCGAGCTTCATGCGGAAGGCGGGCACGAAAAAGCTGTGAATCACGTCTTCGGTGGTCATCGTCAGCTTGACCTTGCGGCCCAGCGGAACGTGCAGTTCGTTGATTTCGCGCTGGCCTTCAGTATGCTGAAATTTCCACATCCATTGCTTGCCGACGACGTAAACATCCGAAGCGGTTGCGGGCGGGCGATAGATTTTGAAATAGAGCTCTGCGCCCCAGACAAAGATGCCCATCGAGATGATGAAAGGGATCACCGTCCAGGTCATCTCCAGGCTGATCGCCCCGGCCACAGGATGGCCGACTTCGTCCGGATGGCGGCGGCGATACTTGATGGCGAAGTAGAAGATCGCCAGCGTCAGGCCGACGCCGAAGAAGATGGTCAGCACCCACAGGAAGGCGTACAGGCTGTCGACCTCGCCCGCATACGATGAAGCCTGGTCAGCAGAAAACGGCACAGGTATCTGCATAATCTAAATTATTCCTCCCGCCTCGCGCTGGCGCTGCCCATTCTTGCGCCGCATGATGAACAGCAGCGCGGCGACACCCACCAGCGTGATTGCTCCGCCAAGCCGTATCAGATTCATCACCACGAACCCATACTTACCCTGCGCCGGGTCGTAATGAAAGCAATAAAGCAGGACTTGATCGACGGGCGTGCCGATCTTGCCATTGGAAGCTTCAACCAATCCGAGCCGCAAATCTTTGGCCGAATACTCGATGCCGTAGAAGTAGCGCGACAGCTTGCCTTCGGGCGTCAACAGCATCACGCCGCTGGCATGGACGAACTGCTTTGACGCAGGATCCCAGTTGTAATGGAAGCCAACCGCTTCGGTGAGTTGATCGATCTGCGCCTGGTCGCCGGTCAAAAAGTGCCAGCCCTGATCGGCGCTGTCGCGCTTATACCAATCAATGTAGGTCGCCTTTTTCTTCGCCGCCAGTTCCGGCTTTTCACGCGCATCGAAGCTCACCGTGAGAACCGTGTATTCCTTGCCGATACTGAAATCACGCAGCGTACTCAGGCTGCTGGTCAGGCCATTGAGAACCTGATTACAAAGCTGCGGACAGCTATAGTAAACCAGCGACAAGACGACGGGCTTGGTGCCGAAGTAATCGCCCAGCTTCACCGTGTTGCCCGCTTCATCGCGAAACACCAGATCGAGCGGCAACTGTTGGTCGAGTTTCTGATCGATGCCCACATTGTCGAGAAGTTTCGGTCTGCCGCTCGCGGGCGGCTCTTGTTTGGGCGGGCCGCCGCTCTCCCAGCCCTGCGCCGGCACTTGCGGTGCGAGACAAAAGGCAAAGGGCAAAAAGCAACAGGCAATCATAATCGCTCGCTGCTTGATGCCGAGATTATTTAAGGATGTTCGATACTGCTTGTTCAACTTCATGAATACACCTTGCGGCTACAACTGACCTTGCAATTTTGCCTTTCGCTTTTACTCAGTGTTTCTCGGCTCCCTGCGGATGACGGCCCGCATCCTGCGGCTTAGGAGTGGGCTCCGGATTCTGGCTGGCAGCGGGTTGCGCGCCAGCGGCGGCAGCAGCCGGCTGCGGCCTGGATTTCAAGATGCCGCGTTCGAGCGCCAGTTCTTTGGCGCGCTCAATCGGCAAGTAGACGATGCCCTTCGATTGATCGACCCAGGAGTAGTAATCGAGCTTACGATTCTCCTCTTCGCGCATGAGATTGACTTCCGATGTCGGGCTATTGTTCGTCTGCTCAGGGTGAGACAGCCCGGCCTGTGATGGCGCGAGTTGCAACCTCGGTTCGGGCGGAATCGAATTGCGCTCGCCGGCCAGCGGCGAGCGTTCCCGTTCATCCTCCATCGTTGCCTGCTTATCCAGATACCTGTACAGCCCGATCATCAGCAGCATGACAACCGCCGTAGCTACGGTCAGCCATACAATAAACAAAGCAATCGGGCGAATCTTGACATCGCTCTCTTCGTGAGCAACGTCTGGATTCTGGATGTAGGAGGTATCGAGATCGTTTTTATGAGCCATGTTGAATGCCTCTTATTGCCATTTTTACCGACCGACCGGCTCTGCATTCGGGTCTGGACGAGGTCTCAGACCGCCTCAAAACCGAGAGGACGAACGCCAGCGGCCACCGCTCTAGTGATGGCTCGGATGCAATGCCTCTTCGAGAAACGGGTCTTTCAACGGCAGCAGCGGGCGCTTACGCAGTTCGCCAGCCCAGAACCACAGCCAGATGCCGCCAATGGCGAACCACATAACAATATCCAGCCAGTGAACCGTGAACGGCTGGCCGGTGCCATTGAGCGCGCCGTGTAATTCCGGCCCCATAAGCCAGTACAGATCGACGTAGCGCATGACGATGATCCAGCCCGCCAACCAGATTAATCGCCTCGGATTGCGCTTCAGATTCCGCGATAGCAGCAACAGGTAAGGCAGTGCAAAGTGGAACAGCACGAGAATCAAGCCAACCACTTTCCAACTGGTGCCGAGTCGCCGTGTATACCATTTGGCTTCTTCGGGAATATTGCCCGACCAGATGATGATCAGTTGCGAGACCGAGAAATAGGCCCACAGCAGGACAAACGCCAGCGTCAGCTTGCCGAGATCGTGGAAGTGCGCCGGTTTGATCAAGCCGGCGAGCGGCGGGCGTTGCGACAGCACCGACAGCACAATGATCGAAAACGCCATGGCTGAGAGCAACTGGCCGCCGATGAAAAGAATGCCCCAGATCGTCGAATACCATGTCGGATCAAGCGACATCGTCCAATCGATCACCGCAAATGTAATCATGATTCCACAGATCACCAGGCCCGGCCCGCTGATCTTCGACAGGGTCTTGGTCAGGAAACGATTGCCGGTTTCATCCTGCTCCCACGAGTACTTGGTCAACAACCGGCTGAAGAGAATCCAGATGAAAAAGTAGATCACCACACGGACGAGAAAGAACTTGATGTTTAAGTAGTAATGCGCCTTTTGATCGATGATCTCATGTTGCTCAGGCGTCCAGGCCGAAGGGTCTTGCGCCCAGATATACAGCTTGCTCGTTAGTAACCCAACAATCAGCGGCGCGAATAACAAGGCCATCACGGGAAAGACTCGCGTTGCGGCTTCGCAGTTGCGGCGAATCACCATGCCCCAAGCGCCGCCCGACATGTGCTGCATCATCAATAAGCCGAGCGAGCCCACCGTCAGGCCGATCCAGAACATGTAGGCCAGCAGATAGGATTTGAAGAATTGTTCACGGTCGACAAGCAAGCCAACGATAGCCAGTACGATGGCAATGCCGGCGACGATCAAGGCGCGGCTGCGAAAGCGCTCAACGTCGGGGGGAGCCATGTCATTCATCTCGATCATTGATTATGCTCTCCTTGCTTTTGCTCTCCCTCTGCTTCTGCGGGGATGCCGATCTTCTGGCCGGGCGGCACGTCGGCGGTCGTACCTTGCTGGCTCAATTGCAATGCACGAACGTAAGCGATGATCTTCCAGCGATCATCTACCGGAATCTGCGCCGCGTAATCCGGCATAGCGCCAAAGCCGTTGGTGATGACATCGAAAATATAACCGACAGGGGCTTGCCGCAAACGATCTTGATGATAGGTCGGCGGTTGCTTGTAACCGCGTTTGACGATCATCCCCTGGCCGTCGCCGAGGTGCCCGTGACAGACCGAGCAGTAGATGTTGAAACGCTCCTCGCCGCGATCAAGCGCCGCTCGATCAATCGGGAATGGAAAAGTTGTCGTGAACCCGGCGAATTCGCCTGCGGCAGCGGCTGACGGCTGACTGCTCGCGGCGGTCGCGGCGGTCGGCTGCACGCCCGGCGCGGCGGCTTGAGCCTGGCCGATTTTGCCCGTGTAATACTCGCTGTCCTCGCGCAGATAGCCGCGCGCCACCACGCCATCGACCAGCGGGCGGGCGCTACGATCATCCCGGAACAGCGGGCTCTCGCGCAGCGGCTTGTACTTCGGCTGATCGTGCATGTCTTGCCGGCAGGCGATTGACAGGAAGGCAAAGGGCAAAAGGCAAAAGGCAAAAATCCATCGCCTTGCCCGGCGGCCATTCCACGGCCTTGATGCGATTGTTGTCATTGCAGAATTCACCATTCGGCGTTTCCTCCGGCAATCTTCAATATGGAACTTCCGCTACATTGCGCGCGCCAAGGGTTTCGAGAAAGGCGCGCGTCGCCGGGAGATTGAATTTCGGATCAGCCGACTCGATGCACAGGAAGAAATGATCCCGGCTCGCCAACTCGAAGCGCGGCGCGTTGAAGACCGGATGGTACGGTTGCGGCAGGCCGTTCAGCAAGATCATGCCTAATACCGCTGACAGCGCCGCTAACAAAATCGTGCATTCGTAGGCCACAGGGATGAATGCCGGCCAACTGTTAAAGGGCCGCCCGCCAATGTTCAGCGGATAGGCGGTCGTCGATACCCAGTAACACAGCGCCGCGCCTCCCGTGGCACCGAGCAGGCCGCCGATCAAGACGATCAGCGGCACACGGTTCGTGTGAAAGCCCAGGGCATCGCTCAACTCTTCTATCGGATACGGGCTATAGGCGTCTATCTCGCGGTAGCCCTCGTCGTAGACGCGCTGCGCGGCGTGCACGACATCCGTCGGGTCGTCGAATTCAGCCATCAGGCCATAGAGTCCGGTTTTCCCTGCTCCATCCACAATCATGTGGGTCTTCCTTTCCTTCGCTTATGCCTTGTGTGACTTCGGCTTCGCCTGCGGCAGAATCGAGCGAATCTCGAAGATCGAAATCGCCGGCAGGAAGCGAACGAATAAAAATATCAGGCTCAGGAAGAAGCCGATGGTGCCAATGAACATCGACCAGTCGAACTTCGTCGCCTGATAAGCCCCCCACGACGACGGCAGGAAGTCGCGGTAGAGGCTAGTAACGATGATTACATAACGCTCAAGCCACATGCCGATGTTGATGACAATCGACAGGACGAATAACAGCGGCACGTTCAGGCGCACCTTCTTCGACCACAGCGCCTGCGGGATCAGGATATTGCAGAGGATCAGCATCCAGTACATGTAGCCGTAAGGCCCCATGGCGCGATTCCTCATCATAAACTGCTCAAAGGTATTCGAACTGTACCAGGACATGAAGGCTTCCATCAGGTAGCCGTAAGCGACCACCAGCCCGGTCGCCAACATGACCTTGGCGGCGTTGTTGAGGTGGCGTTCGGTGATCAGCGATTCCAATCCGTACCACTTCCTGAGCGGAATCGCCAGCGTCAGCACCATCGCAAATCCCGAATAGATGGCCCCGGCGACGAAGTATGGCGGGAAGATCGTCGTGTGCCAGCCCGGCAGTTGCGCCACCGCGAAGTCGAAGCTGACGACCGTATGCACGGAAACCACCAGCGGTGTCGCCAGGCCCGCCAGCAGCAAGTAAGCCGTCTCGTAACGCTGCCAGTGCCGCGCCGAGCCGCGCCAGCCGAGCGCAAAGATGCCGTAGATGATCTTGGTGCTTTTCTTCACCGCCTTGTCGCGCAGCGTCGCCAGGTCGGGAAGCAAGCCGACATACCAGAACAGCGCCGACACCGTCGCGTAAGTTGAAACCGCGAACACGTCCCAGATCAGCGGGCTGCGGAATTGCGGCCACACGCCCATGGTGTTTGGATACGGGAAGAGCCAGTAAGCCAGCCACGGACGGCCCGTGTGCAAGAGCGGAAAAAGCCCGGCGCAGGCGACCGCGAATAAGGTCATGGCTTCGGCAAAGCGATTGATCGATGTGCGCCATTGTTGCTTGAGCAGCAAGAGAATGGCCGAAATCAGCGTGCCGGCGTGGCCGATGCCGATCCACCAGACAAAGTTGATGATGTCGAAGGCCCAGCCGACAGGAATGTTGTTGCCCCAGATACCGATGCCCGTCAACACCAGGTAGGCGATGGTCGAAAACAACATCGCTGCCAGGATGAAGGAGATGCCCGCGCCGACCAACCAGAACAGCGGCGTGCGGCGCGACAGCACGATGTTGGAAATCTTGTCGGTCACCGTCGCGAAGGTCTGGCCCGGCCCTATCACGGATGCCGGCGAGATCGTCGCCTCGGTGTCCACCGTCTCATGCGGAAGCTTCGCCATAAGCTTAGGCCCTCTCCAGTTCGGGATTCGGATTCTTCACCGCGCCCAGATAGGTCGTGCGCGGTCGCGTGTCCAGTTCCGCAAGCAAGTTATAGTTGCGCTCTTGCGATTTCAGCTTAACAACGCGGCTGTTCGGATCATTCATGTCGCCGAAGACGATGGCCTGTGTCGGACAAGCCTGGGCGCAGGCGGTCTGGATTTCGCCGTCATGCACCTTGCGGCCTTCTCGCTCGGAATCGATCTTCGCCCGCTGAATGCGCTGTACGCAGTAGGTGCATTTCTCCATGACGCCGCGACTGCGCACGCTGACATCGGGGTTGCGCACCATCTTCAGCGGCTCGGTATAAAAATCTTGATAGAGCAGGAAGTTGAAGCGCCGCACTTTGTACGGGCAATTGTTCGAGCAGTAGCGCGTGCCGACGCAGCGATTGTAAACCATGTCGTTGAGACCTTCGGCGCTGTGCGTCGTCGCCCCAACAGGACAAACCACTTCGCAGGGCGCTTGCTCGCATTGCTGACATGGGAGCGGTTGATAATAAGTCTCCGGGTTGACTTCGTCGCCGCGATAGTAACTGTCAATGCGCAGCCAATGCATCTCGCGGCTGCGGCCTACCTGTTCTTTGCCAACGACAGGGATATTGTTTTCCGCCGTGCAGGCGACGACGCAGGCCGAACAACCTATGCAGGAGTTGATGTCAATCGACATGCTCCAGCGATAGCCTTCGGTGTATTCGTATCCAGGATAAAGTGTCGACGTATTCTCCTTATGCTCAGGCTTGCCGCCTTCGTGCGCGGCAGGCTTGGCTTCGGCCTCTTTGTGACCGAGCGACGGATTCTTCTTCCATTCTTCGAGTGTCCCTGAGCGAATAATGTCGCGCGGTTCGAGATCAGAATCCTTGCCGATCTCCGAGGTATCGACCATGTGATGCAACTGCGTGGCGACGACCTCATAGGTATCGCCCGTCGTTCGCACTTTGACTCCGGTGGCGAAAGACGGCGCATCGCTGCCGCGCAGGACATAAGCGTTGAACCCTGTGCCGTTGCCTACACGGCCCGCGCGCGTTCGGCCATAACCGTAATAGACCGTCAGCACGCCATCGGGATGGCCGGGTTGAATCCAGGCAGGCATGACCAGCGTGCGGCCATTCAGCGTCAACTCGATGAGATCGGCGCTGAGGTTACCGCCGTGCCAGCCGATGTTGTTGCGCGATATTGCGCCGTCGACTTTGCCGACGCCGAGCTTGGCGGCGGTCGTCGGACTGACGTAAATCGCATTGTCCCAGGTCAGCTTGCTCAAAGGCTTGGGCGTCTCCTGTAGCCAGCCGTTATTGGCAAAGCGGCCATCGTAAACCGTCGGATCAGGCTTGAAGACGACTTCGTAATCTGACGATTGCTGACTGGTTGGCGCGGGAAGATTCGCGCCGGCGGCAACCGATTTCGGCTTTGCCGCTGTGTTCGGCACGATGCCGTCGTGCAGCCACTTGCGCCAGGAGGCCTCGAATTTCTTCGCATCAACCGCAGGCGGCGGCGGCGCAGGCGCGGCTGTCGGCGTAGCCGAAGTTGCCCCGGCTTGCGCATTGGCGGCGGCGGTGTTGGCGGTGCTCTGTGCTGCTGTGGCGGCGGCGGCGGCGGTTGCCTCCGACGGTCTAGCCGGCGGCGCGGCAGCCTTTAGCGCAACAATCGGCGGTTCTTCGCCGCCCGCCGCCGTGCGCCGCATCCAGTAATCGCGCACGATGTCGAAGCTCGCGCGATCCGGTTGGCTTGAGAAGGCCGCAACCACTTCATGCGCCGTCTTGCCGTTATAGAGCGGCGCAATCAACGGCTGGATGATCGCCGCCGTGCCGTCAAAGGTACGCGCATCACTCCACGATTCCAGATAGTGCGCTTCGTTGACATTCCACTGGCAAACCTCGGAGGTTTCGTTCTTGTTCTGGCTCAGGTGTATGCGCAAACGGACTTTGTCTTTGCCGCTATCATCCTTGGCCAGCAGCTTGTCACGAAAGGCCAGATCCGCAGGAGCCGTGAAGACCGGGTTGCCGCCGAGAATCAACAACGTATCGACGCGACCGGCATCCAGATCGGCAGCCAGTTCTTTGATCGAGGCGTTGCAATCGACCGGATTGCCTTCGACCGGCTCTGTGTAGAGCACGGTGCTGCCGGCGTTGCCGAGCGCTTGATTCATGGCATGTGCCAGCGCATGGACAACCGGCGGCTGCGTATCGCCGGCGATGATGATGCTCGCGCTGCGCCTGGCTTTGAGATCGTTGGCCACGGCGTTGACCCAGTTGTCGTGCGCCGTGGTGGCGCTGCCAGCGCCCGCAACTCCGAGTTTGGCGGCGAGCACGCGAGCCAGGCTTTCGACTTCGCTGGGCTTGACCGGCAGGCGATGATCCGCCACCGAGCCGGTAATCGTCAACGAACTCTCGATGACGTAGAGGCGATTCATGTCATGCTTCTCTTCGTTGAGCCGCCGCCGGTCAGCATAATCGTGCGCGTAACGCACGCTGGCCGCGCCGCAGGCAAGGAAGTCGGAATCGAGCGCGACAATGACATCCGCCTTGTCAAAGCGATAGACCGTGTTGGTATATTGGCCGAAGGCAAGCCGCGAGCCTTCGAGAGCGTTATCGCTGGCTGCCGGCTCGTATTGATGCCAGCGGGCGTTGGGCAGTTCTGCCAGCAGCGATTTGATTTGATAGGTGAGCGTCGGCGAAGTCACCACCTCGCTGAGAATGCGCAGGCCAGCGCCGCCGATTTCCGGAGCCCTCTGTTGCGTAACCGCCGGGCGCACGGCATTCAAAAAATCCGTCCAGGTCAGCGTATCGTCAATATAAGAGATCGTCTGCGAGCGGTCAGGGTCATACAGATCGAGCACCGAAGCCTGGGCGAACATATCGGTAGCGCCGAGGCTCGCCGGGTGATCTTTATTACCTTCGATTTTCGTCGGGCGGCCTTCGTGGCTTTCGGCGAGCAGGCCGATAGCGCCGCCGGCAAACGGCATGGCGGTGGCAAAAAAGAGCGGTCTGCCGAGGGTGATCTCCTCCGGCTGCTTGGCATACGGCGCGAAGTATTCCGTCGGCTGCTTGGTGCAGGCGGTCAGCCCCGCAAGCGCCAGCGATGCGCCCATCAAGCGCATGAATTTGCGGCGACCGACGGGGTCATTCCACTCCGTGGCGTTTTCTGGAAACTCGCGGTGCAGCGCCTCATAGAACTGCTCGGACTCGGCAAGCTCTTCGAGGCTGCGCCAGTAAGCTTTGCCATTCTTGCCGCTCAGGCGCGTGCGTATGGTTGCAAGCGTAACAGGAGATTCCGGCTCCGAGGAGGCCGCCGGGTCGTGCGTGTGATCTTCTGCTTCCGCTTTGCCGATCAAGCCTTTCAGTTGAACAAGCTCGCTCATTCCTTGATGATCTCCTCAATCAACTTGGCGTTCCGAGTCCTCGACGATTACCGATGGCAGGTGCTGCAACTGGTGAGGACGTTCTTGGATTGAATGTGATAAACATTCTCTGCCAACTCTTTGCCCTTCTGTTCCTGATCGGGCCCCGGTGTCCAACTCATGTCGAAAATGCGATCCTTCGGGCGCAGATTCATCTCCGGGGCGCGATGGCAATCCAGACACCATTGCATCTGTAGCGACTGCACCTGCATGGTCAGCGGCATCTGGTCAACGCGCCCATGACAGGTCGAGCAGCCGACGCCCTTGTTGACGTGAATCGAGTGGTTGAAATAGACGAAGTCCGGCAGGTCGTGAACCTTGACCCATTTGATGGGCTGGCCTGTGCGAAAGCTCTCGCGCACCGGCTCAAGATATGGGGTGTTCGACCAGATCTGCGCGTGGCAATTCATGCAGGTCTTCGACGGCGGAATGCCGGCGGTAGCCGACACTTCAACCGACGTGTGGCAATAACGGCAATCGATGCCGTCGTCGCCGGCGTGGTGTTTATGGCTGAACTGCACGGGCTGTACGCGCGACACAAAGGCTTGCGTGTTGTAGCCGGATTTCGACCACGCATCCATAAACCAAAAGATCGCTCCGATGAGGATGACAGCCCCCACGATGCTGACCTTCGAAACGACGTTCATGCTGCGATGAAAGACTTGGCTCATTGTCTATTCAACCCCGCCTTGGAGTTTCAATTCACACACGCCGCTACAGGCCGCGCGGCTGCACCGCCGGCCAGGCGGACGATTCACTGACGACTTACTACAGGATGGGTTTGCCGCTGCAAGCCTGGAGCGCTTGCGCTTGCCTGGTTGAGATCGTTGTCTTCCCACAGACTTGACCACGGTTGCGTGATAACCGCGCGCATCGTTTGCGACATTGGATTAAACATCATTTTTACGCTCATCAGCGCACATTATTGTCTTAGCCACAAGCGCAACAGGAGACCTGATCAGTAGACTTAATCAATGCAACTGGAGAACGGTGATGCTTGAAGTTTGATATATAACCATTCATCGCCTAAAAGGGCAAATCGGATTTGCATTTTTTCGATATGAAATTTGATGAGAAATGAAATCACTTGAATTAATACCCGGCGCGACCTGGCGAAGACGGATTAAAGAGCAGCAGTTACCGGGCACTGCCATGCAAAAGTAGAGGAAGCGGTGAGCCCTATCTGATCACGCCAGTCCAATCGCCCGACAGCGTCGGCGGCGATTGAATAATTGCAAAGCAACCGGCGAGGACTCAGTCGCAACGCCTGGCCGGAAGGATGGCAATTAATTGCCCGCCGTTCGCCGGGCTTACTATTTGTCCACCAATGCCGTCGCACTGGCGGCGCTAGACCCATAAGGGCAATCCCGGTCATATCCCCCAAGCTCGACCGTCGCCGTTATCGTCGACTCCGCTTCTACCTCTTTGGTGCTGACCTCGATGGTGGCGGTGCCTTGACCGGATTCAATCTTTCCAGCCGAGACAGACCAGTTGTAAGTCGGTGTCACTTGAGAATCACCGCCTTTAACTTCAGCCGTGAATTTCAAGGTTTCGCCCTTGTGAACCGAGTCGGGGCACTTCACGCTGGTCTTCGGACATCCAGGCGGCATTGGCTTTTGAGCCGCTGCGATGAGGCTGGCGCTTAGGCAGACGATTGCCAGAAGGCAACCAAGCAGTAATCGTACAGGGAAACAGCGATTCCCGACTTTCATGTTCGTTCTCTCCTACCTATGTGGTTGATTTGATCTGCGCAGCCTAGCACGCCGGCGTCGCAAATCACAAGCTGGCGGCGGCTTTCCGTTGTTGCCAATGCGCGAGGCGCTATGTATACTAAAATTTCGTTTGATCTTTGCCGCATCGCGCCGAGCCGTTAATCGCGCGAGCCAGATTGTCTGCCGCTATGGTGTAAGTGGTTAACACGCTGCCCTCTCAAGGCAGAGAGTACGGGTTCGAGTCCCGTTAGCGGTATTCGTAACGAGGTAGAGTCGCCCGGTGCGTCTCTACCTTTTTCATTTTATAAGGATAATTACCAAACAATTATCGGAAAGGAACCAGTAACCCAATGTTGAAAAAAGAAGACTGCATCCTATTCAGCGGCGGCGCGCAAGGCGCGGAAGCCGAGTTCGGCGCACAGGCCGAAGCCTTCGGCATCGAAGAAGTCAATTTTACCTTCGCCGGCCACAAACTCGTGCGCACGCGCGGCCAGCATTATCTCAACCACGAAGAATTGCAGGCCGGCGATGTCAGCCTCACCTATCTATCGCGGCTGATGAATCGCCGCTACTCCGACAGCCCGACGTTTCGCAAAATCCTGCAAAGCATCTGGTATCAGATCAACAAGGGACAGGAGGTTTACGTCATCGGCGAGATTCTCGAAGACAAGACGGTAAAAGGCGGAACGGGTTGGGGCGCGGAGTTTGCCAAGCTCTGCAATAAACCGCTCTTCGTCTTCGATCAGAAGCAGGCAGCCTGGTTCAGATGGAACAAACGCGAGTGGACTAAGCTCGAAGTCGATCAGCTACCGGTCATCGATCATATACATTTCACCGGCACAGGCACGCGCCAGCTCGAAGAGAGTGGCCGCCGCGCCATCCATGACCTGTTCGCACGCTCATTCGATGAGAGCAGGTAGAAGGATTTTTCAGCCTGCCTCTAACCGAGGGTGATCGATTAGCGAGCGGCTTTAGAAAATGGGCAGGAGGTTTGATTGATTCCTCTCGCCCATATTTTTTACTCCTGCCTGTACTTCCTGATGAGGATGCGGAGGTAATCATTCCTTAGATCAGTATAAAAGCTGCCCAACCTAATCACCTCATCAATCGCCGACTGAACTAAGATGAATACATCCGTAAGGGATGATTTCTCCTTGATGCCTTCCAGCAGCAGGATCAAGCTGTCGGGGTCGCCCTCTTGTGCCTGAAAGGCTAACTCCGCCGCTTCTTTGTAGGTTAGATTGATTTGCTTTCCCTCATCATTGGCGGTATTCATGGAATATCCTCCAGTCGGGGTGGATGAGAGAGGCAAGTTTCAGGGTCTCAAGTCTTGGCTTGCCTCTCTGTTGATTGTCGAGGACTGTGAGCCGTCACAATCCCGTTGGTCTTCGGACTGAGCATTATCGAATCCAATAATCCAAACCATAGCCTATAGGCTATAGTTTGTCAATTAAAAATATAGTCCTTGGCCTATATTTTATCTGGAATGTGAATGAGCCGTGAGTTTACTGACGACCAAACAAGTTGCTGAACATTTGGGTGTGACTGTCAAGCGTGTTCAAGCAATGATACGAGATGGTAGGCTTCCGGCTGAGAAATTCGGACGTGACTACTTGATTAAAGAATCAGACCTGAAGCTAGTAGAAGATCGTAAGCCCGGCAGACCAACTAAGCAGGCGGGCACGAAGAAGAAAGCAGTGAAAAAGGCAAAGGGCAAAGGTTGATTTTCTACTTTGAACTCATCCTCTCCCCTCTCAAAACGATTCTTTTCCCTTCACCACGGAAAATGAAAATAGTGGTGGCTGATGAAGAAAGCCGTCGCGCCGCCGATGATGGCGCTGTTCACCAGCAGCGCGAGCCATTCGCGTTTGCCTGCGCGGAGCGCACTGAGCGCGACGAGGCTTGCCGCAAAACCCCATGAGTAACAGGTCGGGCTTGCGCCGAGCCTGTCGATCCACCAGCCATTGCCGACATTGAAGCACGTACAATGCGGGGCGAGCGGCACAAGGCTCATCAGCAGCACCCATCCCCATAGCGCATGTGACGGCCTGATCGCATAAGCAACACAGCCGAGGGCGATGCCCGGAATCCAGATCATCTTGATAAAAGTGCAAAACGCCGTACACCCAGAAAGGCTCAGCCCGGTGCAATCGAGCGACGAGGCAATAAAGCCGAGCGGCACGGATAACAGCAAGAGGGCGGTGGCAAGGCGAGCTTTTCGTTTTCGTTCGCGCCCTGTCGGTTCAGGATTACCGGCGGCATTTATATTGATTGCCGCAACGCCGAGGGTGACGCCGACGAGTAAAACGAATGGGATGGCTAGCAAGGCAGGCATCTCATGAATGAAGTCTATGGCGAAGCGGCCCAGCAAAATCGCGGCGATTATCCAGGCTGTCCACAATAATAACCGTTGATGTTTGTTTGCCATCATTCCTATAATCTCCACGCCGCACCTTCGCCTCACGCCGAAGCCTGCGTCAGAACAGATCCGATCCGCCGCTCGCGTCGAATGAGATCAAACGCATGACACCAACTTACTGCCAGGAATGTGGTCGCGCAAATGGGGCGGCGGCGCGGCGCTGCATCTGGTGCGGCTTGCCGCTGGTTGATAAAGGTACGCCGACAAGCTTTGAGCCGACGCGCGTCGAGGTGGATTATCTGGACGGCCTCGAACGCCTCAGCGATCCCATGCCCGTGCGCCTGCTGATCGATTCGAAGGGCGTCGAGGTCAGCGAACAGATGCCCGGCAGCCGCACGGCACACATCGCCGCGCAATCCATTGTTGACGCCAACACCGTCGATGCCTCGCTCACGATTGAAGAAAAGCCTCCGCGCACGCCGATCTGGCGCTACCTCATCCTGCCGTTTGGCATCGGCTGGTTCTTTAAAAAGAAGCCCGGCCCCACGGAGAAGAAACAGCATGACTATGTTTTATTGATCCGCTATCACTATGAAGGTGAGACGCGCACCGCCGTCTTTCACAGGCAGGATCGCGCCGGGCTTGCGGTTGTCGAAGGACTGGCGCGCATCATCAACCTGCTGGTGCGCATCACGAAGGAAAAGCGCGAAGCGTTTTAACTGTGTTTTAACTGTAAAGAAGTGTGCGTTACCGAATTCGTCTTTAACAACTCTCAACCGGGTCATCGACCGAAAGCTCTCCGGAAAAAGTTGATTCTGCCTCGCCCTGTTCTGCTGCCGTGCCAGGCTGACGCGGCGCGATTTCGCCCTCGTAGTATTCATTGAATGCCGCGATCACCGTCGGATCGAAATAAGTCCCGGCGCGGCCCTCCAACTCGACGACCGCACGCTCAGGCTCCCAGCCTTCGTGGTAGCAGCGATCTTCGGTCAGCGCATCATAAGCATCGGCAACCGCAACGATGCGGCTGCCGATGGGAATCTCTTCGCCGCTTAAGCCGTGCGGGTAACCCGACCCGTCCCAGCGTTCATGATGGGCGGACGCAACGAAGGGAATGTCGGCAAGGTCTTCGGGGAAGCGCATCTTCGACAACAAGCGAAAAGTGTTCATCGGATGTTCTTTGATGTGTGCATACTCGTCGGCGGTCAAACTCGCCGGTTTCAGCAAGACATCGTCGCGCACGCCGATCTTCCCATAATCGTGCAGCAACCCTGCGTAGTAGATCAATCGGCAATCGGTTGCGCTCAGCCCCATGTGGCGGGCTATTCCCATGCTGATCGCGCCGACGCGCGCCGAGTGCCCTGCGGTATTGTCGTCGCGGGCATCAAGCGAGGCCGCCAGCGTGCGAATGAAACTTTCAAGCGAGCGGCGTTGCTCTTCCATCAAATAGATATTCTCAAGCGCCAGGCCCGCGTGATAGGTAACTGCCGTCAGAAAATCCAGCGATTCGTCATCAAACGCCCTCTCGCGAGTTGTGTTATCGACATAACAAACGCCCCAGGCGCGGGTTTTTGAACTGATGGGCGCGCACATCACGGAATGAATCGATTGGAAGCGGATCGAATCGCCCGCCGCGAAGCGCTCGTCGGCGCTGGCGTCCAAACTGAGTATGGCGACGTTGTCGTCAAAGACTCGGCTGGTTATGCTGTTGCTCGGCGGAAAGCGTTCGCCGGTAATTGAATTGACTTCCAGACAGCCTTTGTAGTCGTCGTAAAGCAGCACGGCGCAGCGGTCAGCGCGGAGCGTTCGCAGGACGAAGCCGGCGATTTTATCGGTCAACTCAGTAGCCGAATGCGCGGCTAGCAGATCGCTCATAAATTCGTAAAGCGAGCGCAAGCTGTTAACCGTCTCGCCGGTCAACTCGCCTGAGTCGGCCAGTTTTGCGGTATTCAAAAAGCGCGTATCTTTGGGCTGAATCACCCGAATCGGCTGCAAACCATCATCCGCGTCGCCGAGAGTTTCGTCATCTTCAGCATCTGAGTAGCTATGAAAAATGAACTCGACGCCGCGACCTCTGCCGAGCCGCAGGCAATCGCCGTCTTTCAATTTTGCGCGGCGTACCTGGCGGTTATTGACGAAGGTGCCAGAGGTGCTGCCGAGATCATGCAGTTGGAAGCTCGCGCCATCGCACCGGATTTCGATGTGATGGCGCGAGATGTAAGGATTGTCGACTTTAAGATCGTTGCTGGCAAGACGACCGATGCGAAAAGGCAGCGCACCGAGATCGACGATGCGGCCGTCACCTTTCAAGTCAATTAACGTCAGGCTTGCTTGCTTCGCCATAGATCCCCCTGCGACGCCTGAAAATATCTGCGCTAATAGCCGCGCATTTCGCACGCGCCTGAACCCACACAGACGCGATCAGGTTCCATGAAACAGCTTCGGGGGGCGCTGGACACGGTGTTCTCTTTCGGCAAATCAAAACGTTCCAGACCGGGATGTGAGGATTGTAACGAATTCCCGCCAGCAGTGTGAGAGTTATTTTGACAACCACAGCCCGCTTGTTTAATGACCTGAGGCAAGGTCGCCACGGGACTTTTTGCCGCGCTGGATTCAGCGCGCCTCGCCGGCGAGTCACCGAGCATGATGACGATCAAAGGGTTGCTGGCAGCGCCGTTGTCGGCGGCGTGATTGACCGCTGGCGCAGGCGGCTGCCGCGCCGCGCCGCCTTCGAGTTGCCGCAGCACGCTTTCCAATATTCGTCGCGCAATCTCTTCGGTTGAATCCTGCATGATGAGTGAATCCGCTATGAAGCCTCTATAGTATCAATTACTATGGTGTCAACTACGCCGATGATGGCCGAATCAATCGCCGCGCCCGCCTGTCCCGTAGCCGCCGTCGACGCTCCCCAGCCTTCGCGCACGACCACGACCGTATCGCCGACGCCCGCATCCACCGAGTCGAGCGCCAGCAATTCGTCGCCCGCCGGCGTGCCATCGGGATTGATCGGCTGGACGACGAGCAAGCGCCCGCCCTCGTAGCGGTAATCCTTCTGCGTCGAAACGACGTTGCCAATGACTTTTGCAAGAAGCATCTTACAATCCTTGCTGCGCGTGATAGGCGCTGCGTAAGGACACGAGGGGAATCGGTTCGCTACTGGCAATATATACGGCTAAACACATACTTCATTCACAAACTGAACATGGGGTTCACTGGCCGCGTGCCGAATCAACGAAGACAGAATCGACGATGCCGACGATAGTGCAATCGGTCGGCACTTCAATCGGCGTGAATGGAAACGACGCTTCTTTGCCGCGACACCAGAAGACGATCTCGCCCGTCCCCGCGCCGACCGAATCAATGGCGATCATCGGCTTGCCGGTCTCTTGCAATTGAGCGTTGAGCGGCTGGATCACCAGCAGCTTGCGGCCTTCGAGGAGATCGTTTTTGACGGTGGCGACGATGTTGCCGATGACCCGTGCAAGTTGCATATCAGAGTCCAATCTCTTGACGCTTGACGATACGCACGCTCTTGAGGACGACCGGGTCGAGCGGCAGCGAGCCGTTCTTTTCGGTCGGGGCGCGGCTGATGGTTTCCACAACGTTCATGCCCTCGATGACTTTGCCAAAGATCGAATACTGCCCGTCCCACTGCGGATTCGGCGCAACGCAGATAAAGAACTGGCTGGTCGCGCTGTTCGGATCATTCGTGATGCGCGCCATAGAGACGATGCCTGGGCCGTGTTTGAGCGTCTTTGAGAACTCGCCCATCACTTTCTTTTGTCCCGGCTGGCCCTGCCCCCAGGTTGCCGGACTGCCGGTGATGGTGTTCGGATCGCCGCCCTGCACGGCAACGGTTCGGTTTTCGATCTTGACGATGCGGTGAAACTTCGTGCCATCGTAAAAATGATCGCGCGCCAGGTTCTTGAAATTGGCGACGTTCTTCGGCGCGATGTCCGGCATGAATTCGATGACGATCTGGCCATAACTCGTATCGAGTACGGCGACCTCATTTGGATCTTCCTTCCGGCTGCACGACGACGCGACGAGCGCGGCGACAAGCAGCAACGCGCACAACCCCAGTCTGCTTCTCATCAAACCTCAATTGCTCCCATCAAGAGTTTCTTTCACTAGTTTATTGACTATCTGCGGATTGGCACGGCCACCGCTGGCCTTCATCACCTGGCCGACGAAAAAGCCCATCAAGGCGGTCTTGCCGGCGCGGTACTGTTCAAGCTGTTTCGGATTGGCAGCAATCGCTTGCTCGACGACCTTACGTATCTCATCTTCGTCTGAAACTTGCCCGCCGCCCATCGCGCCGACAACCTCTTCTGCCGTGCGGCGGCTGCGATACATTTCGACGAGCGCGTCTTTGGCCATCTTGCCGCTGATGGTTCCGGCATCAATCAGCTTGATCAACGCCGCGAGATTATCGGCGCTGACCGGCGACGCGGTGATCTCCGTGTTGCTGTGTTTCAATTCGCGAACTAATTCGTTCAAAATCCAGTTGGCCGCCGCTTTCGGATTGCCTGAGCCGCGCGCCACGGCTTCGTAATAATCGGCTATCGCCCGCGAATCGACCAACTGCGCCGCATCATCAAGTGATAGGCCAATCGATTCGACGAAGCGCTGGCGGCGGGCTTCCGGCAATTCGGGCATCGCGGCGCGATACTCGTCGACCGCTTCAGCGGTGATCGTCAGCGGCGGCAAATCCGGCTCAGGGAAATAGCGGTAATCGTGCGCTTCTTCCTTCGAGCGCATCGCATAGCTCTTCGATTCGTTCTCGTTCCAGAGTCGCGTCTCTTGCACGATGGTCTCGCCGGCTTCGAGCGCAGCGATCTGCCGGTTGATTTCGTAAGCGATGGCCTTTTGCATAAAGCGGAACGAGTTGATGTTTTTCAATTCGACTTTCGTGCCGAATTTCTCCGCGCCTCGCAAACGCACAGAGACGTTGGCGTCGCAGCGCAGCGAACCTTCTTCCATGTTGCCGTCGCAAACCTCCGCATAGAGAAGCGTCCGCCGCACGTATTGCACATAATCGTAAGCTTCCCATGGCGAGCGAAAATCCGGCTCCGAGACGATCTCGGCCAACGGCGTGCCGCTGCGGTTTAAATCGACATAGGACTTCGTCGCGCTTTCCGGCATGCCTTCGTGCAGCGACTTGCCGGCGTCTTCTTCGATGTGCAGGCGCGTGATGCCGAAGCGCTTCGTCCGCCATGCAATCGGCTGGCTGTTCTCGTTGCGCTCGGCCACTGGAATCTCGACCCAGCCGTGCTCCGAGAAAGGGCGGTCATACTGCGAAATCTGATAGCCCTTCGGCAGGTCGGGATAAAAATAGTTCTTGCGCGAAAAGATCGATTCGAGATTGATCTTGAGGTTGAGCGCCAGCGCCGCCTTCGCCGCCAGTTCGACGACTTTGGCGTTCAAGACCGGCAGCGCCCCCGGCAGACCCAGGCAGACCGGACAGGTGTTGGCATTCGGCTGGTCGCCGAAGCGTGTCGAACAACCGCAGAAGATCTTTGACGCGGTCTTCAGTTGCGCGTGAATCTCAAGGCCGATGACCGGCTCGTACTTGTCTCTGACTTCGCTTGCAGGTGTCGCCATAAATCGTCTCTGCCGGCTATATTCTTTCAGCCTCAGGGAAACTCATGAGCCGAAGTGAATTGAAGGTGAGTATAGCAAATCAATTTGCGGATTGATAAGCGCGCGCCGTCTTCATCGCTTGCCAGCTTCGCCGTTGGCCAGCGCGTAGCGGTTCAATTTCTTGCGGGCCAGGTCGTTCATCGTCAACTCGGCCTTTGGCGCGGACTCTTTGAATCGGATAAATAGTGCGACGATTTCGGCAGTGCGGCCAAGCGCGCGTTGCATCTCCCACAGATGCATCGGGCGGGTGATGACGAGGTCGACATTCGAGATGGCGATTGCCGAAAAGTTGCCGCGCGCTCTGAGGGTTGCGCCGCCAAGCCAGTCAGCATCAAGCTCGACCTCGCGCACCCCGGCCCAGGGAATGAACTGGCGCTCGCGGCCTTTGTAAGTTTCGCGTACCCCAAGGCTGCTGACTTCGACCGCAGTGTTCGCATCGCGTTTAAAGGCGACCAGCATCAGCACATAGGTCAGCCACATCAGCAGCACGGGTATGAATGCGAGGATAGGAAAGATAATCTCTTCGAGCACGTCTTCAAGGTCGGACTCCGTCAGGATGGCGAGCACCGCGCCCATGCCGCCGTAGATGACAGTCAATAGCAACACAACCTGCCAGTACGAGCGCGTGTAGAAATAGCTGCCCTGTCGTTTGATGATTACCGTTTCCAAAACTGCTCACTCCCATCCGCTGCTTTAAGCCACTGTTGGGTCGATTATACCAACAATCCTGCGAGATGTAATCCAGTAGCGTTGGCGACTGCCTGACAGCGACGGCTGAGTCTGTTATCATATCAGTTTCGCCAAAGCGTGAAATGGAGGACATGGTGCTAGCAAGACAGGACATACGCAATATCGCAATCATCGCCCACGTCGATCATGGCAAGACGACGCTCGTCGACGCGATGCTCAAACAATCAGGGCTGTTTCGCTCGAATGAAGCGACGGTCGACCGCATGATGGATACGATGGATCTCGAACGCGAGCGCGGCATCACCATCATGGCCAAGAACGCTTCGGTGCATTACGGCGATGTGAAGATCAATATTGTCGATACGCCAGGCCATTCGGACTTCGGCGGCGAAGTCGAGCGCGTCTTGAAAATGGTCGACGGCGTGATGCTGCTCGTCGACGCCAGTGAAGGGCCGCTGCCGCAGACGCGTTACGTCTTATCGAAGGCGCTGGCCTTAGAATTGCCGGCCATCGTCGTCATCAACAAGATCGACCGCCAGGACGCCCGCGCCGAAGAAGTCGTCAGCGAAGTCTTCGATCTCTTCATAGACCTCGATGCGACTGAAGAGCAGGCGGATTTCCCTGTCATCTACGCCATCGCCCGCGACGGCATTGCCAAGAAAAGCCTCGCCGAAGAGAGCAGCAATCTGCGACCGCTGTTCGACGAAATTATTAAGACGATTCCGCCGCCGGCAGAGCCTATCGAAGAGGTCTTACAGATGCTCGTGGCGAATCTCGATTACAACGATTACGTTGGCCGGCTGGCGATTGGCCGCATCTTTTCAGGTGCCGTCGCGGTCGGCGATCAGATCGCCATTTGCAAGCTCGACGGGCAAATAGAGAAGACCCGCGTGTCGAAGCTCTATGCCTTTGAGGGGATGAAGCAAGCGCCGATTGACCGTGCCGACACGGGCGAGATTGTCGCGCTCGCGGGCATCGAAGACATCTACATTGGCGAGACCGTATCGGCGGCTGACAACCCGCGCCCGCTGCCGCGCATCACGGTCGACGAACCGACGATCTCTATGCTGTTCGGCGTCAATGTCTCGCCGTTTTCGGGGCGCGATGGCCGATTCGTCACCTCAAGAAAAATTCGCGAACGGCTTGATAAAGAAGCGCTGGCCAATGTCGCCATTCGCGTCGAGGATACCGATTCGATGGACACCTTCAAAGTCTCCGGGCGCGGCGAATTGCAGTTGGCCATCATCATCGAGATGATGCGCCGCGAAGGCTACGAACTTCAGGTATCGAAGCCGGAAGTGATCACCCGCACACAGGAAGGCAAGAAGCTCGAACCCATCGAGCTTACGGTGATCGATTGCCCTGACACTTTCATCGGCATCGTCACAGAGGCGTTGGGCCGCCGCAAAGGGCGCATGATGAAGATGGTCAATCACGGCACAGGCCGCGTGCGCCTGGAATTCGAAGTGCCGTCGCGCGGCTTGATCGGTTTTCGCAGCGAGTTTCTCACAGACACCAAAGGCACAGGTCTGCTGAACACCATCTTCCTGCGATGGGATGAATGGCAAGGGATGATTTCGCAGCGCATCACCGGCGCGCTGGTGGCTGATCGTTCGGGCATGGCGACGACCTATGCGTTATACAATCTGCAAGAGCGCGGCGAGTTATTCGTCAAACCGGGCACGGATGTTTACGAAGGCATGGTGATTGGCGAGAATGCCCGCGACGTCGATCTCGATGTCAACGTCGTCAAGGAAAAGAAATTGACCAACATGCGCGCATCGACGGCAGACGAAGCCATGCGCCTGGTGCCTTTTCGCGAATTGTCGCTTGAGCAGGCGCTTGAATTTATTCGCGAAGATGAGTTGGTCGAGGTAACCCCTGCGTCGATTCGTATGCGTAAAAAGATCCTCGCCGCCAATCAGCGACCGAAAGGCCGCGCCACGGAATAGCCGGCGTGTGTGGCAAGGCCGCGCCCTGCCGCACACGCTCAACCTTGTCACAACCTCAACTCTCGATTCTTGAAACAGGCGAAGCGTCGCGGTATATTATTCGACGTGTTTGTAGCCTCTGCCTGCCGCGCTCTCCAAACGATTCACGCGCATTCGCGCTGAAGCCGGATTGGCGGCGTTGCCGTAGTACAGATCGCCCTCTTCATTTGACAATTCTTGATCAGACTCGGAGTCGTTATGAATCGAGCATTTGCTTTTGCGATCATTGTGATCGTGGTCGCCGGCCAGGTGCTGGCCCAGAAGGCGCAATCGCCGACCGCTGCCGCCTTGAATTTCTATCGCGCCCTGAAAGAGAAACGCTATGTTGAAGGCTTCCATCATTCGGTCTATCGCGGCGCGGTCGAAGGTTTGTCAGCCGCCGATCTGCAAGAGCTTGAGCCGGACTTTGCCCGCACCTTCGCGCAGATTCCCGAAAAGATCGAAGCGCAGGGCGAGCAAGTCACCGGCGACAGCGCCACCGTCACCTTGAAGTTCGACGGCACCGAGCAACTGCAAACGGTCGCGCTGATTCGCGCCGGCGGCGAATGGCTCGTCGGCGATCAAGCGGCGCTCGCAGAGGTGAAGCAGCAGGGCCGCGCCTATTTTTTCAACGCCCGCATGCTCGCCAATGAAGACGAAGTCGTCGACATGCTTCAGCACATCATCGGCGCTGAGGTGATCTACGGGCGCAAGTATCCTGGCCGTTGCGCGCCGCTCGCCGAACTCATACGACTCGGCGGCGTCCCTGAAGATATGCAGACCGGCGTGGTCAACGGTTATCGCTACACCATGATCTTGAGCGCTGATCAGTCATCATTCACCGCCTCGGCAGTGCCAATTGTTTACGCCAAGACCGGGCGGCTGTCGTTTTACGCGGACATCAACGGCATCCGCGCGCAAGACCTGAAAGGCCAACCGGCAACCATGAACTCGCCCCTTTTTCAGCCGAAGTGAACGCATTAATCTACAAGCTGCAATTACACACAAATTCGCGAACGGCTTTCTTGAATGAAGTGAAGTCGATATAATCTCTGTTTGAGATGAATGAGCCGTATCCCGCTATTGATTCACCGATGAGTACAACGATCAAGACGACTCCGAGCGCCCTGGCAGCATCGCTCAACGGCGCGCAGATCACCGGACGCCAATGGACGATTGCCGCCGCTTACCAGTTCTGCGAGCGACTGGCGCGGTCACATTACGAGAACTTCCCTGTTGGCTCGGTGCTCGTGCCAAAACCATTGCGCCAGCATTTCTATTCGATTTATGCCTTCGCGCGCACAGCGGATGACTTTGCCGATGAAGGGTACGACGAACAGCACAGCGCCCAGGAGCGGCTGGCGCTGCTCGACGAATGGCGGCAGATGCTGCGCGACTCCGCGCAGGGACGCGCGACGCATCCGGTATTTATCGCGCTTGCCGAAACCCGCCGCCAATTCGATTTGCCCCTCGCTTTGTTCGAAGACTTGGTCTCAGCTTTTTCGCAGGACGTTGTCGTGCGGCGTTACGAAACCTTCGCGCAATTGCTGGATTATTGCCGCCGCTCGGCCAATCCCATCGGGCGGTTGATCCTGCACTTGTTCGGCTACCACGACGAGCAATTGCACCGCTGGTCGGATGACATTTGCACGGCGCTGCAATTGGCGAATCACTGGCAGGATGTTCGTGTCGATCTAGAGAAAGATCGCATCTATCTGCCTGCCGAAGACCTCGCACGGTTCGGCCTGACTTACACGGACATCGAGCGGCAAATCTTATCGGAGAATTTCTCTGCGCTGATGAAGCACGAGGTCAAATGCGCGCGCGAATTGTTCACTCACGGCAAGCCGCTTTGCCTGACCGTGAATGGCCGTCTCGGATTGGAACTGCGCGCGGTATGGACAGGCGGCGCACGCATCCTCAACCGCATTGAAGCAAATGGCTACGACGTATTCACGCGAAGGCCAGTGATTACCACTTCCGACAAGCTGCGCGTGATGGTCAACGCCGCCAGCAAAGCGATGTTTCGCCGCCGCTGATGAGTTCAAGTACACCAACAACTTTGGCTCGCGTGCTCGCCGCGCCGCGCCGGCTGGTCGGCGCTGCCGGCTCGAATTTTTACTATTCGTTTCTCTTCCTGCCGAAGGCGAAACGCCGCGCCATCACCGATGTCTACCGCTTTGCCCGCTTGCTCGACGACATTGTTGACGAAGACCCGCAGGGCCGCGATCCATATGCTGAATTACAAACGTGGCGCGACGAAATCGAGTTCGTCTATCGCGGCACGCCGGCCACCGAATTCGGCGACCGGTTGATGGAGTCAATTGAAGAGTTCGATCTGCCGAAGCAGCCGTTTCTCGATCTGGTTGATGGCATGGAGATGGATTTGAAATGGCACAGCTATCAATCGTTCGCCGACCTGCGCGAATACTGCTATCGCGCTGCCTCAACGGTTGGGCTGATCTGCATTGAAATCTTCGGCTACGAGAATGCCCGGACACGCGAATATGCCGTCAATTTGGGGCTGGCGCTGCAACTGACGAACATCCTGCGCGACCTCAAGGAAGACATCGCGCGCGACCGCATTTATCTGCCGCTCGAAGACCTCGAACGGTTTGGCTATACGGCGGATGATCTGCGGGCGCATCGTTACAATCAACCGTTCATCGAGTTGATGAAGTATGAACATCAACGGGCGCGATCATACTTTATGAAAGCCGCCGCCTCGCTTCCTGAACAGGATCGCCCGGCCATGTTCGCAGCCGAAATCATGGCGGCGATTTACCGAGAGATTCTCGATGCGATGCCTGCCGCGCAGTTCGATGTCTTTCGCAACCGGCTGACCGTGTCGAAAAGGCGCCGCATGAAGATCGCCCTGGAAATCTGGTTTCGGAGCAAGCTCAAGAAGTCATGAGCGGAAAACCAATCGTCATCATCGGCGGCGGATTCGCCGGGCTTGCCGCAGGCGTTGAGCTAAGCGAGCGCGGCGCTCGTGTGGTGGTGCTCGAACGGCGTGGACATCTCGGCGGTCGCGCTTATTCATTCACCGATCAGCAGACCGGCGATGTCGTCGATAACGGCCAGCATCTGTTTATGGGTTGTTATCATCACACCATTGCATTTCTCAAAAAGATCGGCTGCCTTGATCGCTTGATGTTTCAAGATCGTCCGCGCGTCGATTTTCTCGACCGTGATCATGGTTACACTTCATTTGAATGCCCGCGATTGCCTGCGCCGCTGCACGCCGTCGCCGGTTTGCTGCGCATGCGCGGCATCACCTTTGGCGACAAGCTGCGGGTTGCCAAAGTCGGGCGGGCGATTCAGAAGAACGGTCAGGCGGGGGCCGATTCATTGACGGTTAAAGAATGGCTGGCGAGTCTCGGCCAGTCCGAGCGCATACGCCAGCGCTTCTGGTATCCGATGGCCATTGCGACGCTCAACGAAGACCCGGCGGTGGCCTCGGCGCGCATGCTCAAGGTCGTGCTGAAAGAAGCCTTCGGTGCAGGCCGCCGTGCCACGAGCATCGGCATCGCCCGCGTCGGTCTCAGCCAACTCTACACCGAAGGCGCAAAGGAATTTATCGAAGCACGCGGCGGCAGTGTGCGAACCAATGCGCCCGTCGAGCAATTGCAGATCGAGGGCAAGCACCTCATCGCAGTTGAGTTGAAAGACGGCGAGCGCATCGAAGCCGACGCGGTGATCAGCGCGGTGCCGCACACGGCGCTTCTGAAAATGTTGCCCCAGGAGTTGCGTTCCGGCGAGTTTGCCACGATTGACAAGCTGCGCGCCGCGCCGATTGTTTCGATCAACCTGTGGTTTGATCGCGGCGTATTTGATCGGCAGTTTGTCGGGTTGATCGGCACCCGCAGCCAGTGGTTGTTTAATAAGAACCTGATCGTCAAGCCTACCGAATCATCTAACCAGATCGCCGTGATCATCAGCGCGGCGCACGCCTTTGTCGATTGGACAAAAGAGCAGCTTGTCGAGATGGCGCTCAGTGAGCTACACGAATTGTTGCCTGCGAGCCGCGCCGCACAGTTGCTGCACAGCCGCATCGTCAAAGAGCGCGAAGCGACGCTTTCACACACCCTTGAATCTGACGACCTGCGCCCCGGCCCGCGAACCTCGATTGAAAATTTGATTCTCGCCGGCGGCTGGACAGCGACCGGCCTGCCCGACACGATTGAGAGCGCCGTCTTGAGCGGCCACACGGCAGCCGAGATCGTTGCGTCTATCTGACGAGCCGCGTCATTCGTTCAATAATTCGGTGATCTTCGATTCAAACTCATCTTTAGATTTCGGCAGGCCGATGTGTCGATAACGAATGCGCCCCTGCTTGTCAGCGATCAAGGTCACAGGCAATTGGTTATCGTCTACCTTGAAGGCCGCTGCCGTCTGTTTGTCGCCGACGGCAATCGTATAGTTCATCGGGTTATCTTTGACAAACGGTTTGACCTTTGGCGCACCCTCTTCATCGAGCGAGATGCCGACGATCTCCAGGCCGCGCGCTTTATAGTCTTTGATGAACTGATTGAACATGGGAATCTCTGCTTTGCACGGAACGCACCATGTCGCCCAGAAGTTGATCACCGTCACCTTACCGCGCAGCGCTTCGGTATTGAGTGCGCCGCTGTTCAGTAAACTCACGCTCATTGCCGGTAAGGTTTCATTCGTCGTGTTGGCTGCCGCATCCGATGCCGGCGCTTTGTCGTAGGCCGTAGCCGTGGCAATTTGCGTTGGGCTGGCGGATTGGCCTATGGCAGGCAATTGCTTCAGCCTCCCCAAAAAGAGTTGCGGTTTCTCGAAGCCTTCAAGTCGGAACTCTTCGCGCTCGCGGCCCGCGCCATCGATGAAGACCACCGTCGGCACGCCGCGAATGCCGAACTTATCTTTCGCCCGCGCCGCATCTGAACCCGCCGCCGGGCTGGTCAGATCAAGCTTCAAGGTCACAAAGCGCTCGGCCTCACGCTTGACCCCTGTATCGGTGAAGGTAACCTGATCAAGCTCTTTGCAGGGGATGCACCACGTCGCATAGGCATCGATGATGACGCCTTTGCCATCGCGCTGTGCCGCCGCCACCGCCGCTTCGCTGTAGGGTTGCCACTCGATTTCCGCCTCGACCTTCTTCGGCAAGACCAACCAGACGGCGACGACCGCCGCTCCCACCCCGATTACCCGCAACACCCAGGCGAACTGTTTCGGCTTCGCTTTGCCCGATTCGTAGAAGATCAAATAAAAAGCTGAAATTGTAAAAAACATTACAAAAATCAGGTTCGTCCAGCGGCCCATCAGCGACATCAAAAAATAGAGCGCCATGCCGATGAGCACCAGGCCAAAGACTTTGCGCACCGTCACCATCCACAGGCCCGAACGCGGCAGGGTTTTGAGCGCCCCGGAGAAGGTGCCCAAAATCAGATAAGGCATGCCCAGTCCGAGCGCCAGCACGAAGAACAGCAAAAAGCCGTAGGCAGCGCTGCCGCGCGCGCCAACTTCGACCAACAGCGCCAGCACGAACGGCCCGATGCACGGGGCGGCGACGATGCCCATCGTCAAGCCCATCATCAACGCGCCAAGCAGTCCGCTGGTCGATTGCGTGCTGGTATTGGCAAAGCGATTCAACGCCTCAGGAACTTTGAACTCATAGACGCCGAACATCGATAAAGACAGCGCCACCATCACGGCGGCAAGCACGATCAGCACGACGGGGCTTTGCAACGCCGCGCCGAACAAGCCGCCGGATTTCGCGGCAATGACGCCGAGAATCGAATAGGTGAAAGCCATGCCGATGACGTACATCGATGCCATCGCAAAAGTCCGGCTCAGACGCGGCTTGCCTTCGCCGGCGCTTTGATTGACGAAGAAACCTATGGTGATGGGAATGATCGGATAAACGCACGGCGTCAGATTGAGCGCCAGGCCCGCGAAAAAGACGCCGATCAGAATGGAAACAATTCCTTTGTCAAAGAAACTCGAACGCGAATTGCTGCCGCCGCCAAATTGCGTAAGCTCTCCCGGCGCACTGGGTTTTGCCGAAGGGTCGAATGCGGGCTGCGCGGCGGCTCTGGCAAAGAGATCGGCATTCACTTCTTTGACCGGCTGTGTAGCTGCAACTACATTGACCGGAATATCAAGCGCAACATCGCTTGCCGGCGCGAGACAGACTTTATCGTTGCAGGCTTGCGCGGTGTAGGTCGCGCGAATCGTCAGCGTGCCCGGTTTGATCGAGCTAACGGCTTCCGCATCTGCCGTGATGTAGATCGTGCCGTCGTGAACCGCATAGACTTCGGCCCCCAGCGATTCGAGCTTCTGATACTTGGGTGCCGGATAGGTCGGTTCTTTGATTGTAATGCCGGTTACAGGTTGGAATTTGATTTCCGTAGCAATGAGATTGGGATCGGACGGAATATGACCTTGTATGTGGTAACCGGGCGCGATGTCGAGCGCGATGGCGATCTTGAATTTATCGCCGGGTCGTATGCCGCTGGTCGAGACATAGCCCTGCGCGTTGACGACGCCGGCGCTGCCTTTGGCGCTCGACGCCGCCGCGCCGTTCGGCTGCGCCACGTCGCTGCCGGTTTGCGCCAACGCGATCAGCGAACCCAACAGAATCGTCGCAAAGACTATTCCGGATCTTCCGAATAATGTTTTTCTAATCATAAATCTACTCTCGATGAAGGCTAATGACTATGCCTGAGGTTCTGCACCATCTCCGCCGTGACATCGTTAAGGCCGAGCAGTTGACCGCCGTTTGCCGCCATAAAGGCATTGGCATCATTCCGCCTGGTGAATGCCAAGAAGTCCGGCCCCATCGGCCCCTCGATGCGACTGCCGTAGACAAGCGCCGCCTGTCGCCCGTCAATCGCCTGTTTCGTTTGATAATCCTTGAATGAAACCCGCGTGATGTTGGCGCGGGCTTGTTGTGCGGGGGTCACTTTGTATATGCCGGGCGCGGTATAAAATGCCAGCAGATCGCCGGGCGATTCAAACATCAGCTTGGTGCCGTCGTTGAAATAAATCTCTGCCGTCCATTCGTCTGCGGCATCCACCTTCATCCCGCACACGGGGCAATTCCCGGTCGTCGCGTCGGCCTTCAACGTCCCCCGGCGATCCGGCCCGCAGGCGAAAAGGCAAAAGGCAAAAGGCAAAAGGCAAAAGGCAAAAATCCCGGCTCGCAGCTTGAGGCGCACCGGCGTCGTTGTTGCAGTCTTTAATCTCATCGTCGCGTCCAGCGTTTGTAATTTTCCTAACCTTGAGCCTCGTTCGCCAATTATTCGACGGCCTCGATCCAGCCGCCGCCGACGACGCGCTCGCGGTCAAAGAAGACCGTGGCCTGGCCCGGAGTGATAGCGGCTTGCGCTTCATCGAAGGTCACGCGCACCCGTCCTCCGCCCAGCGGCGTGATCGTCGCCGGCACTTCCGGCGCGCGGTAACGTATGCGCGCGGCGGCGCGCACAGGCGCTTCCGGCGGCGCTATGGCAATCCAGTTCACCGCATTGGCGACGAACGATGTTTTGTAAAGTTCATCACGCTTGCCGACAACCAGTTGATTGCGCGGCACGTCAATCTTAACGACGTACAGAGGTTCCGGCGAACTGATTCCGATGCCGCGCCGCTGGCCGACCGTGTAGCGGTGCAAGCCACCGTGTTCGCCGACAATGTTGCCTTCACTCGTGGTGATCTCGCCAGCCGCGAGCGCCTGATCATCTGCCGCCTTGTGCATTTCGTACTTCGCGTACTTCTCGACGAATGCCGCATAGTTGCCATCGGGCACGAAACAGATCTCCTGGCTCTCAGGCTTTTCCGCCGTTTCGAGGCCAATTGAGCGGGCAATCGCGCGCACCTCGGCTTTGGTCAAATCGCCGAGCGGAAAGACCGCGCGCGCCAGTTGGCGTTGCGTCATCTCAAATAAGAAGTAGGTTTGATCTTTCGAGAGATCGCGCCCCTTGAGCAGCACATATCGCCCGGAAGACTCATCATACTCGACGCGCGCATAATGGCCGGTGGCGACGCGCTCAGCGCCGACCTGTTTGGCCGTGCTGACCAGTTTCGCGAACTTCAGCTTGGTGTTGCACGAGACGCAGGGGATCGGCGTGCGGCCCGCGAGATAGTCTTCGACAAACGGACGGACGACGGCGCGCTCGAACTCGTCTTCGAGATTGAGGACGTAGAAGGGGAAGCCCAGATCTTCGGCGACACAGCGCGCGTCGTAGACATCGTCGAGCGAGCAACAACGGCTCGGCTGCGGCTCCTCATCGGGTGCCAGCCTGCGCCGCTGGTTCCACAACTGCATCGTGAAACCGACGATGTCGTGGCCCTGATTCTTGAGGATAGCGGCAGCGACCGAGCTATCGACGCCGCCGCTCATTGCTACTGCGATGGTTATCATAACGCTTCATACTTTGCCCGCGCCGTTAGCGGATGCTATCATCCTCTTTTACAGGACGCCCCTGAGTGGGCGCAGGCCGGTTCTAAAGTTTGAAATTATACACGAGCAGTCGTAAGAGAGCCAATTTCGCTGTCTTAACAAACCTAAGATGATCACCAAACACAAGACCGTTGAACAAGCCATCGAGAAATACACACTGGCGCGCGAGCCCTATTACCTTGCCGTCGCCGATGAAGTCCTGCTTTTTGAAGCCGCCTATAAAGCCAAATTGCCGGTGATGTTGAAAGGCCCTACGGGGTGCGGCAAGACGCGCTTCATCGAGTACATGGCGTGGCGGCTGGGTCGCCCGCTGGTCACCGTGGCGTGTCACGAAGATTTATCGTCAACCGACCTCGTCGGTCGCTTTCTGCTCGAAGGCGACGAGACCGTCTGGCACGACGGCCCGCTGACGACCGCTGTGAAAGCCGGTGCCATCTGTTATCTCGATGAAGTGGTCGAAGCCCGCAAAGATACTATCGTGTTGATTCACCCGTTGACCGACGACCGGCGCATTCTGCCGGTTGAAAAGCGCGGCACGATTTTGCAGGCGACAGATGATTTTCTGCTCGTGGTTTCCTACAACCCCGGCTATCAAAGTGTGCTGAAAGATTTGAAGCAATCGACGCGACAACGCTTCATATCGCTCGAATTCGATTACCCGCCGCCGCAGCTTGAAGCGGCCATACTGAGGCACGAAGGCGGTGTCGACGAAGAGACGGCGCGCGACCTGGTGTTGATCGGCGAGAAGGTGCGCAATCTCAAAGGCCACGGCCTCGAAGAAGGCGTGTCGACACGCTTGCTGGTTTACGCGGCGCAACTGGTATCAAGCGGCATCGCGCCGCACATCGCCTGCGAAGTCGCCATCATCAGTCCCATCACCGACGACCGCGAGTTGCAACGCTCGATGCGCGAAATCGTCACAACGGTGATTTGAAGTTGAGCTGCTCGCCAGTCATCTGATCTGCCATGCCTGCTGATCTGCACAGGCAACGTTTGAGATGAGTTTGCAGAGAGGTGATTCTGATGAGTATGCCTGAGCAGATCGCCCGGATTGACTCGCCGACCAGCAAAGTCTTCCAACGAGATTTTGTCCGCTGCTCCTGCTTGAGATGTTCAAGAACCTGCGCTGCCACCCTTGACCAGTCAATCATTGGAGCAGTGCGGGCGCAGACCTATAGCGGTTTGCAAATGAGATTAGCCATTGCCACAAGGACACCAAGGCACGAAGAATCACTATCTCCTTGGTGTTGCTTTGTGCCTTGGTGTCTTGGTGGCAATTCTCCGGCTTAGCTGATCTGATAACCGCTCCAAATCATCTTGGCATTGATGCAGCCTCAAGTGAATCAAGGATGGCTCGGCGGCGCAGCATCTCGCGCCACTCGCAAGCGGCGCAGGTTTCGAGTTGCTCATTGATCGTTGCGCGCTGTTCGACATCGGGCACATTGACGGTCGTGGCGGCCAGAGCTTCGGATTGCAAGCGCGGTCGCGTGCCGCCGCCCCCCGTCGGCAGTTTTGTAAGAAACATCGCCGAGCGCAGATAAGCCCACCAGAAATAGACCAGACCGTCGCGCGGCGCGAGTCTCACGAATTCCGACTTCACAGTGAAAGCGAGCGGCCCCTTACGCTCAAGCCATTCAGCACGTGGCGTCACGATGATGTTGCCGAGGTAAGCGCGCATGGTGCCAAACAACAACTCTTGTTCGCCGACGACTGAGAGCTTCAATGATGCCTGCTGAGGATTATCTTCGAGCCTGAACGTCAGATGATCGCCCCGGCTGATGTCGCCGTATTCGATAGCCCGAAATTGCGTCTGCAACCCGTTACGCAATCGGCGCAGGCTGCACACATCGACATAATCACTGAGCCTGCCGCTCGCCCCTGCGCCGCGATAGGCGTGCGGCTCCCAGACCGCCGGCTGCCGTTGCCGGTCTTCAATGATGAGGACGAAAGCTGTGCCGCGTTTATCCATCTGCGTAATTAATTCAGGCCGAGCGCCTCGGTGACATCCCGGCGGGCGATGATCTCGGCCAGCGCGCTTGAATCATCTTTCATTCGCCGGTTGAGTTGCACACCGGCTGTCGGGGCATTGGCAAAGACGGTTTTGTAAGGCTGCGGCGTGCCTGGCCGCGCCGGTTTGTCGAGAATCAATATGTCGGCACGCGTCGAGGTGCTGGCCGCCAGGTTAAAGATGCCTTCGGGCAAGGCGATGACGCCGCGCAGCAGCCAGGCTTCTTCAGCGGCAACTCGCAACCTGTGAAATTCGGCGTTGACGATCAGCGAATGTGGCAGCAGGCAGACGAGCCGCCCGCCCGGTCGCAACAACTCGAAACAGATGTCCAAAAACACCGCGTCGCTTGTGTGATAACCGAGCGCGAAAAGCCGGCTGCGGGTTTGTACCGATTCCAGGGGCAGCGAAAAAGGCGGGTTTGCCAGTATGTAATCTACTTTACCGCGCCATCGCTTCAGCGGCGTTTTGAACTCATAAAGATTTGACTCGATCAGCGCTCGCCGGTGGTGTGCCGGCGCAGCAAGCGCCAGGGCAATTTCGGTGAGGTCAACCAGCGACGGCTCGATTTCGTTGCCGACCAGATGGCAGTCCAGATGGCCCCAGAATTTCGCGGCGGCAATTAGAAAACTGCCGCCGCCGCAAGCCGGATCCATGATCACCGCCCTATCAACTCGTGGCAGCAGCCGCGCCATCGCTTCGCCGACCGGGCGCGGTGTAAAGAATTTGCCTGAGCCTTCGCGGAAGCGGCGACCGATGAAATGTTGATAACCGTCGGCAAGCCTTTCGCCGCGCGGATCTGCGGCGATCATCGAGTCGAGCAAGCGGTTGAGCGTCGGGTCGCGGCGCAGGGTCACAAGCAATCGTTTTGAGCTTTTGAGGAGACGCGCAGATGGTTTATCAAGCTTGTCGTTTAGGGTTTCCAGATAGCGCGCCGCGAGCAGATGAAACGCCGTCTCGCCTTCGACACCGTGACGGCGCAGCGCCCTTTCCAGTTGTTGATGGTGGTCGGTCGAGGTTTGGGTGGTCATCAGAATCGGTTGATTGTCGGGAGCTTCCGGCGACCTGCGGGAGAGTGCCGATAGACGCTCTTGAAATCGTTAGCCGTGTGTGGCACTGTGTAATTGCTCTTTCGCCCCGATCTCGCGGCAGCGTTGGCATCGCTGATTTAGAGTAAAGGTGTGGGCATACGGCAATGATCAAGGGTCAGCAAGCATGGATCAGAGTGCGCGGCGCACCGAACGATCCCGAATCGTTCGATCTCGCTACCTGGAACGGCATCGTCTGGCAAATTCCCCGCACGAACTCGCTCGGCGATGTGATCCATATTCAAATCCCCGATTATATGGTGATCGAAACCATGCCCGCGACGACCAACCCGCAAGACCTTTACCGCAAGCTCAAAGCCGAGCGCGAGCCGAAGCTCTGATCGTCAGGCTAATCGCCCGACGCCCGCCCCTGCACCGGATTACGCAACTCGCCAATGCCGGCAAGTGTGATGTCAATTTGATCGCCGGCTTGCAAATATACCGGCGGATTCATAAAGACGCCGACGCCCGACGGCGTGCCTGTGCTGATGATGTCGCCGGGCCGCAAGGTCAAATCCTGCGAAATGAATTCGATCAGTTGCGGGATCTTGAAGATCAAATCGCTGGTATTCGATTGCTGGCGCAACTCGCCGTTGAGGCGCAGTTCGATGTCTAGGGCGTGCGGGTCGCCAAGCTCGTCCGGCGTCACCAGCCAGGGGCCGCAGGGCGCAAAGGTATCCAGGCCCTTGGCGCGAACCCACTGCTTTTCGCGGGCCTGAAGGTCGCGCGCCGTCACGTCATTCATAATCATGTAACCGGCAATGTAATCGAAAGCCTGATCGGCGCTGACCGACCTGGCTTCCTTGCCGATGACGAACGCCAACTCAGCTTCGTAATCCACTTGATCGCTGGCATAGGGCAATTGAATCGCTTCGTTCGGGGCGAGAAGCGCGGTGACGTTTTTCGAAAAGACGAGCGGCTTTTCGGGCGGTTTGATGTTCTGCTCAGCGGCGTGCGCCGCATAGTTCAAGCCGACGGCCAGTATCTTTCCCGGCGCGAGCACCGGCGGATTTAGCTTGATAGAATTGATCGGCAAAAGCTTTCCCGCCGCTCTGCACTCATCGGCTAAGCTTTGATCGGTTTCAAAGAGCGAGACAATCTCCGCCAGGTGATCAATCCCCAGGCGATAAAGATCAAGTGCATCTTCAAACGGAAAATGAACTGGCTCCTGCGGTGTGCGCCAAAACGTCCCGCCAGTGTTATCGGCATATGCCGATACATCGAGCGCCTCATCGCCGATGACGATGCCGGCGCGATTCGCATCAGCGATTTTCATTGAAAGAAGTTTCATCAAGCCTCCGTGGTTGGTAATCAATTTGCGCGAGCCGACTGCTTTGCGCGGCAACCGGAAAGCGATGATGACGAAGACCGCGACCATCGTCAAGCCTTCAGGTTGCCTGCCCCTGTGACAATCGCTTATGCTGTCACGTCAACTCAAGGTTGGAGAATATAATGATCGTACCGTTTAGTGAAATTCGCCATCTGATTCCCGGATACACCTTCAACGAATACGGCCAGTTGACCGGCAATTTTGTGCATGCCGACCGCATCATCTGCGAAAAGATTGATGGCCGCGTCAAAGTGTGGCTCGATCAGGACGCCTTTGATGCCAAAGATCCTGAGCGGCTCATCTGTGATTACCTGGAAGCTGACCTGCAAGGCTGGTAATTTGCGGGATGGAACTGAGACTCGCCTTCATCGGTTTCGGCAACGTGGCGCGCGCTTTGACGCGCATCCTCTACGCGCGCCGCGCCGCGCTCGCCGAAGAATATGAGTTGACGCTGCGCACAACCGCTATCGCGACGGCGCGGCACGGTTGCATCCTTTCATCCAACATTGATCTCGATGAAGCCGCTCGCTGTGTCGAGCGCGGCCAGTCATTGACAACGCTTTCAGATATGATCGCAGCGCCGGATGCCTTCAGCATCATCGCCAATTGCAATGCCGATGTCCTCTTTGAAACCTCGCCGCTTGATCCGCTCGCAGGCGAACCCGCCGCGTCATACATTCGCCAGGCGTTGTCGCGCTCTATCCATGTCGTCACGGCAAACAAGGGGCCGATAGCCTTCGCCTATCGTGAATTGAAAGCGCTCGCCGCCGAACGAGGCACGCGGTTTCGTTTTGAAGGCACGGTGATGGATGGCGCGCCGGTCTTCAACCTCTTTGAATATTGTCTGCCGGCGACACAGGTTCTCGGCTTTGCGGGACTCCTCAACAGCACGACCAACATAATCTTCAGCGGCATGGAAGCGGGCGCGGCGTTTGACGAATCGCTTGCCGACGCCGTGCGGCGCGGCATCGCCGAAGCCAATGCTGATTTCGATCTCGATGGATGGGACGCGGCGGTGAAAGCCGTGGCGCTGGCCAACGTCTTGATGCAAGCGGAGGCGCGACCGGCTGATGTCGCGCGGCGCGGCATTCGCGGCATCGGCGTTGATGAATTGCGCAAGGCTTCAACCGTTGGCTGCGCCATTCGCCTGGTCTCGCGCGGCGAAAGAACCGCTAGCGGCGTCCGTATCAGCGTTGCTCCAGAAGCGGTGCCGCTGGCTTCACCGCTCGGCGCGGCGCGCGGCGCATCCAATGCGCTGACGCTCAAGACCGATTTGATGGGCGAGTTGACCATCATCGAGACAGACCCCGGCGTCGAGCAGACCGCCTATGCGCTGCTGAGCGATTTGCTGCGCATTCATCAAACAAGCCGCCGCCGATAAGCTAACCGCTGGCGTCTGAAAGCCGCCTAAACATTTCGGAACTTTGGGATTAGTCGAACGTGTCTAGATAAGGGTATAATCATGGAGGGTTAACCTAAAGAGGAAACGCGGACTGAATGGCCACAGTCATCTATCAGGCGCAAACGATAGGATTCAGCGGCAGCCGGTCGATTGAAGCGGCGAGCGATCATGAATTGCTGGAGGCAATTCGTGACGGCGATGAGCTGGCGTTTCAGGAAATCGTCCGCCGCTATCGCAATCCCATCACCAACTTCATCTATCGGATGATTGATGATTACGAGCGAAGCGTGGAACTTGCGCAGGAAACCTTCATCAGAATTTTTACCAGCGCCTCGCGCTATCAGGCGAACTACAGCTTCTCGACCTATATCTATCGCATCGCCTCCAATCTCGCCATCAGCGAGTTGCGCCGCCGCAAACGGCGAAAATTTGTATCGCTGTTCTCGCCGTTTACCAACGACGATGGCGAAGCCGTCGAGATGGACCCGCCTGACGATAATCCATTGCAGGACGAAACGCTAATTCGCGATGAACGGCGCAAGGCGGTGACGCGCGCCATCGCCTCGCTGCCCGAAAAGTATCGCGCCGCCATTGTCCTGCGCGATGTCGAAGGCTTGAGCTATGATCGCATCGCCGAAGTCCTGAAGCTCTCGGAAGGCACGGTGAAATCGCGCATTAATCGCGCCCGCAATCTGCTGAAGGAAAAACTGAGCGCGTACATTTAAGGGGTACTGCGTTGGAGAGAGTTATGAAGGTCTGTAACGAAATCAAGAGGCGAATAGACACAGCCGATAACGTTGAGTCGTTCGACCCCGACATCGAACGGCATACGGATGTCTGTAGCCAATGCCGGCGCTTTGCCGACGAACGCGCGGCGCTAAGAGGATTACTCGCGTCTACCGCGCGCGTCACGGCACCGCTCAACTTCGATGCGATGCTGCAAGCGCGGTTGGCTGAAGTGAAAGCGCGAAGGCCGCTGGCCTGGCTCAACGCCGCGTTTTATCTGCGCGCCGGGGCAGCGACGGCGGCCCTGGCGGTCGCCCTCATCGTCACGCAATACACGGGTTTGTTGACGACGACGCCGACTAAACAAGCCAATCCGCCAATCGCAGAAAATCACACAGGGGCGGCTGATCCAACTAAACTAGGACTAATAACGCCAGCCTCGCCGGCGATTCCATCAGCAAGTAATGTGACGACACAAGCCCTGGCAGCGCCAATTAATCCGCCACCAACTCTCGCAATGAGCGGGGGGGTAGGCCATCGCCCGCGAACGGCATATGGCAGCGCCAGACGCAACCCGGATGTGCCGCTGGTGACTCCTGAAGAGGCGGGCCTGGTCGACAGCGGTGCGATCTTCATTCCCGGCAGAAACGGCCAGCACGATGTCACCGTCCCGACCGTAAGCGTCGGCGCGCAGTCATTGATCTATGTCAACGCAGGCCGGCCACAGCAACCCGCGCGTGCCGTTTCGGTATCTTTTTAATTCGGCGACGCCCGGCCCGCGCATCCGTGAGCCGTAGCGCTGAGTCATCGTTTTTTCCATGAGCAAAATCCTGGCATACGTGTTTGTAATTCTCTGCGCATTGAGTGGCGCGGCGCTGGCTCAACAACCGCAAGCGCCGCCGAGCCCCTGGACGGTTTCCGTCGTTCACACAGTTGATTTTCAGAAGCTAGTCGAGTGGATGAAGCGCCAGGGAAACGAGCGCCTCGCAGTTCCCGCATCGCCTCCGGCATACGTTTATAATTTTGCCACCGGCATGATCATCGATGATCTGGGCCACATCATCACGCGGCTGGTCAATCTTACACCGCTCGACACCAACCCCATCATCAATGTGACCTCTTCAGATGGCGCAGTCCACCCGGCAAAACTCATCGGCATCGATGGCGCGACCGGCTTCGCCGTGCTCGAAGTGGCCTCGCTCAAAAGCGGCGCGCCAAACATCGCCCTCGCCGGGGCCCTCAATGCCGGGGCCAAGGTGCAGATTCTCAGCACAGATGTGCAGCAACAGATGCAGGAGACGCCACAGGGCACGCGCATCGTCTATTCGCCGTCGATCACCATCGCCCAGGGCAGCATAGGAGAGAGCAGCATTTACGCCAAAGCACGCGGCGCGCTGACCATCTATTCCGGCAGTTTGCTGTCGCGCAACGACAGCAGCGTCGTCGTCACGCCGAGTAACCAACTCGTCGGCATCGCGCAATATGCCGGTTTCGGTCGCGCCTATCTGTTTCCTATCGCCTTCATCCGCGACACGGTTGCCAGGCGGGTGATGGATAGAAAAGGCTTCGTACCCGCCGGCTGGCTTGGCGCGCGCGGCGACAGCCTCGCCCAGTTGACTGATGATGAGTTCAGTGCGACGGGCCTGGCAAATCGTGCCGGCGTCGTCTTACGGCAAGTAGCGCCCGACAGTCCTGCGGCAGCCTGCGGCATGCAGCCCGGCGATGTCATTCTCAGCGTCGATGGCTTCGACATCGCCGGGGCTGCCGATCTGATCGCCTTATTGTCTATGTCGCCCGAAGGTCGCAAGGTGACGATACGCGCTTCGCGAAATCATCAGGAGATCACATTCACTGCCGCGCTCGGCCCACGTCCATATAGCGAATGGATTTATCCGTTTTTGATTCCGGAACAGCAATTGGAACCGCTTGCCGTCCAGCGCACGCAACTTGAAAAACGGTTTGAACAACTCAAGCAGCAATATCTCAAGTTCCAGGCCAGGAAACCGGTGACGCGCCAAACCGAAGAAAATCTCAGAGAACTGGATTTTGAGATAAGAAACGTCATCGAATCGCTGCGGGCTATTGAGGCGGCAAATCATCAATCGTCGTCGTCAAGACATAATCTGAGTGATGACATCAACGGTTTCGTGCTCAGCGACCTGAACGGACAACTCGCCAATTTCTTCAAGGTCAAGGGCGGCGTGTTGGTCAAGGGCGTGGTGCCTGGCAGCGCGGCGGCGCGCAACGGGCTGAAGGCCGGCGATGTGATTATCAGCGCCCAGGAACAAGCATTGACCAGCGTCGAGCAATTGGTCAAATTGCTCAGCGCCAAAAATTCGCAGATCACCCTGAAGATCGTCCGCAATGATCAGCCGCTGACGATCACCTTCGTCAGCAATTGAGCCGGAAAAATGGAGAACCAATAAGCCGCGAGCCGAGACTGCTGCACCCTTCGGTATCCGTCATTCTGCATTTTCCTTGCAGTCACCCCCTGCGCTGTGATACTTACCAGAATCTTCAATGACTGGCTCATTCAATCGCCGACACCTCCTACTCGTCGCCGTTCTCTGTCTTGCGGCAATCCCCTACTTCACACGCCTCGGCGCATCGTCGCTGTGGGATGCCAATGAAGCCTTCTACACCGAAACGCCGCGCGAGATGATCGAGTCGGGCGATCTCATCAATCCCGCCTTCAACTATCAGCCGCGTTTCAACAAACCGCCCCTGTCTTATTGGATCGTCGCGGCGTTCTACAAACTCTTCGGCGTATCGCCAACCTGGGAGCGGCTGGCGATGGCGATGGCGGCAATGGCCATGATCGCCATCGCCTTCGTGCTCGGACGTTTGCTGTTTTCCATAGAGGCAGGCTTGTACGCCGCCATGGCGCTTGCCATCGCGCCGCGCTTTCTGATGTTTTCGCGGCGCATCATGATCGATGTCTACATGGCCATGTTTATGGCGGCGGTGCTGTTATTCTTCGCGCTTGCCGAAGCGCGCCCCGGTGAGCGTCGGCGCTATTTGACGCTGATGTATGTCGCCGTCGGCCTGGGGGTGATGACGAAAGGGCCGGTCGCTGCCGTCTTGCCCGCCATCGCATTTGTAATCTATTTCGCTCTGCATCACGAACTGCGTCGTTTGTGGAAATTGATGTTGCCTTATGGTGCGCTGATCGTCGCCGCGATGGTTTCGCCGTGGTATCTGGCGATTTACGAGCAGCACGGCTGGCATTACATCTCGTCGTTCATCTTGAAAGACAATTTGTCGCGCTACACGCAGCCGGTTTGGGGGCCGCGCCGTGGCATCTTTTTTTATGTTCCGGTGGTCTTCGGCGACCTCTTTCCCTGGTCGCTTTTTTTCATCCCTGTCCTGTTGGCCGCCGCGCGCCGATGGCTGCAAACCTCAAGATTGATCGATCACCTGCGCCGCAAGCGATTGCCTTCTTCGGAAGAAACCCGGCACCCCGCAAAGGCAGTCGCCGCCGTCTCGCCGAACCTGCGGCTGCAACGGTTATGTTTAATCTGGGTGGCGGTGATCGTCATCTTTTTCTCGCTCTCACAAAACAAAGAAGACCTCTACATCCTGCCCATCTATCCTGCGATTGCGGCGCTGGTCGGCGCTTTCCTCGCACAGGCGGCACGCCCTGATGCCTCAGACGCTTCGCCCGCCTGGACGCGCTGGATAGTTGCGGTGATGGGCTTCCTGATCGCCGCCACAGGAGCTGGTGTTCTCTATCTCTTCGCCCACTCGTCAGCCGACTACCAGTTCGACGGCGCGCGCGTCCTGGGATTCATATTCATCAGCGGCGGGCTGATCGCGATATTGCTGGCATGGGGCAAGAGAAGGCGGCGAGCGGTTCTGGCGGTGGCGCTGACGGTGATTGCCTTCAACTGGCTCTTCGTGTGGCGAACGCTGCCCGACTTCGAGCGCTTCAAGCCCGTGCGCCCGCTGTGCGAACGTATACAGGCTGACGCGCCGGCAGATGCTCTCGTCGGTTATTACCGCTACGCAGCGCCGAGCATGGTCTTCTACCTGCGCCGGCAGGTCTTTGAGTATTACCAGCCGGATGAGTTGCTAAGGGCCTTCGCTTCGGGCCGCGCGGTTTATTGCCTGATACTGGCCGAAGATTACCAAACCCTCAAGCAACAGTTGCCGCCTGAGGCGAGCGTTCTTGCCAGCCGCCCGGTTTTTCAAGTAAAGTTTAAGTTTATATTGGACAAGAAAGAGCCTCCCCAGTTGTTACTGATCACAAACAAAGGTGGTGCGGTATTCGCGCAATGAAAAAAACGCTGTTCACGTTGTTGAAGATTGCCGTCAGCCTCGGCATTCTGGCCTACATCTTTCTTCGGGTAGTCGACATCCGTGATCTCTGGGCCAAATTGATTACAGCGAATCCGATCTACTTTATCGCCGCCGTCCTGGTTTATTTTCTCGTGCAGGGATTGAGCGCCTGGCGCTGGCATGTGCTGCTGAAACCGCAGGGCATCGACGTGCCGTTCCGTAGAGTCCTGGCTTATTACTTTCTCGGCATGTACTTCAACTTCTTCCTGCCTTCGGCCATCGGCGGCGATGTCGTCAAGATTTATTATCTGAACAAAGAGACCAAGCAGTTGAGCGCATCGACGACATCGGTCTTTTTCGACCGCGATATTGGCATGGGAGGGCTGGTGCTGATTGCGCTGGTGACGGCGCTCTATGCGGATCCGGCGCATATGAAGATCAACGGCGTGCCGCTGATTCCGGTCTTCGCCTTCATCGCCATTGGTTTTCTGCTGGCTAATCTGGCGATCTTTTACCGCCCGACTTATAACCTGCTGCACCGTCTCTTGAGCCTCTTCAGGATGAAGAAGGTTGATGATAAGATCGAGCGCCTGTTCAATTCAGTAAACGTGTATCGCAATCGCTGGGGCCTGATTGTCGCAACGATGATGATGTCGCTCGGCGTACAGATCGGCTGCGCCCTGGTGAATCTGCTGGCTGCCAAAGCCATCGCCCTGGACAAGGTCGGGCTGGCCGATAATCTGGTATTCATTCCGGCTATTGGACTGATCACCATGATCCCCATCTCCGTCGGCGGCACAGGGGTGCGCGAAGGCGCGTACATTTTGATGTTCGGTTCGATTGGCGTGGATCGACCGCACGCGCTGGCGCTGTCTGTACTATGGCTCGGCGTCATTGCGATCACCAGCCTGCCCGGCGGCATTATCTATCTCGCGCGCGGCAGCGGTAAAACCGACCACATTCCCGCCGATGTCGAAACTCTAGAGGCAGAGGCGGGGTAATCTGAGCAGGGCAGCGCCAATCCGAACGCATCGTTTTCGGCGCTGCTCAACCAACCGGAGGAGAGTCCTTCGAGGAGAGTCCTTCGACATTTTGAACCGATTTCTCAAGGAATAACGCAACCTCGTAGCGCGCGTTGCGTTTACCACCTATTAAGCTGTTATGAGCATCTACAAAAAATCTATCGCAACATTTTTCGCTTTATGGGTATTGGCTTCTTTGACGGCAACCGTTCCGGCGGCGTTCGCGCAGGTCGATAAACATACCAAACAGCGCGGCCCGTCTGAGATGCCTATGCAAAGGCAAATGGAACTGCACAACAAGGCAAAAAAGCTGCCTACGGGCACCAGTTTTTACATCGAAGTCGTCCCTGGCCCGCCTATTCAGTACAGCATTCTGGTGACAGACGAGAATAACCGTTCAGTGCCTGGGAGCTACGTCCGCCCACAGATTGATATCTTTGAAGCCTTGCTGCTGGCCGGCAAGCAGTTCGCGCTCACAGAAGAAGAGGCCGGCACCGCCAGCCAGCCGAAAGTCACGCGCTTCACCGATAAGCACGAACCCGCTTTTATCATCGATGTGCAGAAAACTGCTGCCGAGAGCCACTTTTTCCTGACGCTTCAATCGCTCTTTGGGAGATTGACCATCGATGCCGGTGCCATTAAGCGGAACGTCAAAAAGGGTGAGCAGGAAGCCCCGGAGCCGCTTTACTACAACATCATCACGCGCGTCCAGCAGGCCAAGACAACCGATCCGACGATACCGCAAAGGCAGCGATAGGGCTTACCTTTGACGGGTCGGGCCGGAGGCTTCTGGCAATTGCTTCAGCCTGCGGCCAGTGCCGCATGCTGGCTTCGAGAGTACGTGTGGTCTGGTTAATCTGCTTGCCGGGCTGCTGGCGATTTTCTTTTGTCCATCAATTTTTCAACCGTCAGCAGAAAGCGGTCAAAATCGAAAGGCTTTTCTGCGGCAGCGTCCGCGCCGGCATCAATCGCTTCGCGCGCGACGTTAGCGCCAAAGGCAGTGACGACGAGCACCGGCGTCTTGTCAAGGGCTCGGTCATTACGCACCCGCTTAACAAACTCGATGCCGTTCATGTTCGGCATGTGAATGTCCGTAATAATCAGGTCAGGCTCCTGCTTGAGTGCCTCTGCCAATCCGGCTTCGCCATCGTTAGCCGACATCACGTCGTAGCCGCTCATGCGTAAGAGCTTGGCGAGAATGTCACGCGAATCGCGATTGTCTTCGATGACCAGTATTTTTCCCAATTCCACGTTTATGGACATATGCGTCTATCCCATGACAACTCAAAGCGTCCTACTTAGGCCATTTTACTCCCAGTCACCTGTAAACTGCACACGCTTTATTAGCCGCAATGAAGTTGCAAGAAATCGCCCGCGATGAAGGGTCTGATTGGACGCGGCTTCGGGAGTCCCGCGCCGACTGGCAGCCACAAAATGAAGAAGGGAGGGGATCAACTCCCCTCCCTCTCACAATCGTTGAGCTTCGCCACGTCTTGTCTCAATAAGAGTATTCAATATGCGACCGTGCGAGCTGTGGACGCTTGTGAGTGTTCGAGATAAAAATCCGAACTCGCGGATATGAATATCAACCGTTGTGCCAGAGTCTTGCGGATGCGCTATTTTTTTTACAAGAGCGACGGTAACTTGCTGGATCACACGACTAAAAAGTTCAAAACCTACAGCTAACCGGCTGCCGGATGACTGATCCACAGAGCCGGTGGATCCTTCCCGTCACATAGATAGCACAGTCGTGAGACATTATTGCCATCTCGATCTCCAAATCGCGGTTGCGCGGGCGGCTTATCGCAAACGCTCAAGGTCGGGAACCCAGAAGCTATAGCCGCGATCATTATATTGCCGCTGGCAACGCACGAGATTAAGCCCCGGCAGGCGGTCTTCGCTCTGGCCGAGATAAGTGAAATGCGGCAGATCATTTGGCACGGTGCGAAACCAGCCGTACTTTCCAAGCACACGCTCGACTTCGGTGTCTTGATATTCGGCTACGTCGAACGCGAGGAGCGATAGGTGTTGTGACGCGCCCGGCGCGGCGACTGAATAGAGAATCGATCTGTCGAAAAATGTCCCGAAGTAGAGGCGCTCGCTCTCTTCCAGTTCGAGAATGCGGCTGACCTGTTCCAACGGTGCCAGTCGACGAACCTCGTCGGCGAGTTCAGCCGAGATGCGACACTCCGTCTGCCAATGTTCGAGGCCGCGCGTGACGTTGCGATTCCAGAGATTCAAGGTGTCTTGATAGGATCGCCCACCAGAATCCTGCGCGCGCGCCGTCATCTGCCGTGCATGATCGTTCAACTCCGCCGCCGCTCGAATTAGCGCCGCCATCGCCTCGGCCTGTAGAGAGATTTCATAATCTCCGATGCGCGCCCGGCTGACCAGCAGACGCGACTGGAAGGTTTCGACTTCCGCCGCATCAGTAAAGATGATGGCCGGTGGCGGCGTCGCCGTCGTCACAAATATCGCCCCGTATTCGGCAAACAGCCGCTCTTCAACCGGCGATGCAAGGCTCTCAGACATCGCTTTCAACAATGCAGTCATCCGTTCATCGCTTCCCTTCTGGATTGGCGACCTGTAGCCTAGCATCGCCCCCAGGGCATTTCAATGCGCCTCACATTCCAAACACGACGACAACCGCGTGGTCAAAAGGTCAGAGCCAGTTGTTGGCGATTATTAGCCGTTATCAGCCCGGCTTCAGCCAGAACATGTGATGGAATAGGCAATCGTTCGAGGGCGCGCGGCTCAACCTTAATCGCGCCCGATCCATAAGATTTGCCGACCAGTCGCAGGTTGGCAATGGTGTCTGGATGATTGAGCGCCTGCCAAAGTTTTTGCGTATTAGCCGTACCATTGCAATGAGGATAGATGCAGAGGAAGCCCGTCAGCGGTATGACCTCTGCGGTGTTGCGGATGAAACGCAGGTTGCGCCTTCCCAGATAAGCAAACAGGAAAGGTGGCGCGGCGCGCGATTCCATTTTGTACCAGGGGCGGCGCGTGGCAATCAGCGTTCGTTGGTGAATGCTCAGGTCCACGGCTTGATTGAGATAATCGCGAACGCTTTGCGGAAATAAATCCAGTGGACGACCGTCTGGGGCAAATAACAGCGTCGGCCTGCCCTTCTGTTCAAGCTCGGTGATTGTAGCGCAGGTTACTTCATCGCTGGTTACGTCGCGCGTGCGGCCAATCGCGGAAATCAGGAACTCACCAGGGATACGCAAGGCTTGCGCTTGCCGGACGGTGAGAAAAAAGAATTCATTAGCGCCGGTGGCGATGCCGCGCATGACGGTTGCGAAATCGGCAAGCCTTCCCCCATCGTGTGCCGCTTCAGCCGGGGGCCGCGACAGTCCTGTGTCGAGAGCTTCGTCTAAGTCGCGATCAAAGACCGTGAGCGCCTGACCGTCTGCATCGATAAATGCCGATGCCACCCAGTTAGTCAGAGCGTGGCGGTCAGCGGATTCAACCTGTGCCCAGCGGAAGCGCGCAGCCGCAGGCGAATTCTCAATCAAGAAAATAATCGCGTTCGTATCCACATTGGGGAACGGCGAGGCTGCGGATGAAAACGTCACGACGGCATCGAGGCGAAACTGCTGGGTGATCCAGCGCCAGAGAGGCTGCGCAAAGACGCCTTCGCAGGTATCTGCCGGCATGATGAAAGCGAGCCGCCCGCCGGTTTCAAGCAAGCTCAACGCCCTTAGCAGGAAGTAAACGTGCAAGCCTGCGCGGCCATCGAGCGGCTTGCCAATGCGGCTCGCGGCGAACTGTCGCAAACTGGCTTTGGCAGCAGGCGGCAGGCGGTGATGGCGGATGTAGGGCGGATTGGCGGCAATCGCTTTAAAAAGACGCGGCGGCGGATCGAGCGCGAAATCACGCATCTCGACATTGGATAGCTCGCCGTCAGACAATCCGTTCTGTCGCGCCTGGATGATCGCTTGCTCGTCGATTTCGTTGCCGTAAAGCGCAAGGGTCTTGTGCAACCGCGCGGCAATTCGTTTCGCCCCGTGAAACAGCGCACCCGCGCCGACCGCCGGATCGAAAAGGTGATCAGTCTCCGTTGCGAGAACATAGGCAGCCATGGCATCCGCGACCCAGTCGGGCGTCCAGAATTGCCCTTTGATTCTGAGCGCTTCTCGCTTTGACCAGGCTGATGGGATTCTTTGTAATTGCACCTGACTGATTGGTCGGGAATGCGTCCCCGTGTAGCGTGAACTGTCACCTTGCGCGAGTCGTTGTTAACGGTTAACAGCCCGCGCTCCATCACCACCTCAGCGATCAATGCGCCGGTGGGTGAATTTTTTTGCATCCGGCCCGGAATAGGTTATGGCCGTATGTCCCGCGCCGATGAGCTTGTACTTGTAGCTCACCAGTCCTTCGAGTCCTACGGGGCCGCGCGGATGCAGTTTGGCTGTGCTGATGCCGACCTCCGCGCCGAAGCCATAACGAAAGCCATCGGCAAAGCGCGTCGAGGCGTTCCAGTAGACGCCCGCTGCATCGACTTCGGCAAAGAACCGCTCGAAGGCCGCCGCATCCTCCGTAATGATCGCCTCCGTATGGCGCGAGCCGTAAGTGTTGATGTGCGCGATAGCTTCGTCCAGCGAATCCACCACCTTGATCGATAAAATAAGATCGCAGTACTCGGTGCGCCAATCCAGTTCTGTGGCGTCGGTTACATTCGGGTTGTTGAGGGCGGCACGGCTGCGCTCATCGGCGCGCACCTCGACACCATTCGCGTCGAGCATGTTGACGATGCCCGGCAGGAACTCTCGCGCAACGTCCTGATGAACCAGCAGCGTCTCGACAGCGTTGCAGGCCGCCGGGTAGCCGAGTTTCGCATCTTCCGTGATGACGAAGGCTTTCTCCAGATCCGCCATCCGGTCGACGTAGAGGTGACAGAGGCCGTCAGCGTGGCCGAGCACTGGAATATTGGTATTCTCCTGCACGAATCGCACCAGGGCGTTCGAGCCGCGCGGAATGATCAAGTCAACATAACCGTCCGCCGCCAGCATCTCGTTGACATCTTCGCGGCGTTCGAGCAGAACCATTGCCTCAGCGGGCCAGTCGGCGTTGACGGTTGCCGTCTGGATGATCTCAAACAAGGCGCGATTGGTATGCTCGGCCTCGCGCCCGCCTTTGAGCAGCACGGCATTGCCGCTCTTGAAACACAAAGCGGTGATCTGCACCAGCACATCGGGACGCGATTCAAAGATCACGCCGACGACGCCGAGCGGACAGTTCACACGGTAGAGTTGTAGGTTTTGATCAAGCTCCATCGCGTAAGTGATTTCACCGACCGGATCGTCCAGCGCCACGACCTGGCGGACGCCTGCGACCATATCGTGTAGTTTCGCCCGGTCGAGTTTCAAGCGGCGAAAGAGCGCTTCGGGCATCTCGCCGGCTTCGACCAGCGGGCGGGCGGCGTCAAGGTCGCGGTGATTGGCGGCCAGTATCTCCCGCGCGTGCGATTCGAGCGCGTGCGCAATTTGTATTAAACCGCGATTCTTCACATCCGTGGTTAAGCCTGCGAGCCGCGCCGAGGCCGCCTTGGCTTTCTGTGCTGCTTCGATTACTGTGCTCATCTCTCCATCATCTCAGGGACAAATTGTCGTTGCGCCGTCATCGCTTTTAGAGAAAGGCAATGTTGTCGCGCGTGATCAGCGCGTCGTAGTTGCGGTTTTCGATCAACTCATCGATCTTCGCCGAATGCTGCCCGCTGATCCGGCGCGCTTCGTCGCTCGAATAATTGACGATGCCGCGCGCAAATTCCTGCTCGCGATCATCGAGGACGCTGACGACATCGCCGCGTTCAAAGGCCCCGCGCACCGCAGTGACGCCCGCCGCCAACAAACTCGCTTTGCCTTCAAGCAGCGCACGCCGCGCCCCCTGGTTGACCACCAGCGCGGCTTTCACGGTCGTCGCAAAGGCGATCCAGCGGCGCTTGCCTGGCAGCCCCGATTGCGGCTGAAAGAGTGTGCCAACTTCTTCGCCGGCAAAAATGCGCGTGATGATGCCGGGAATTTTGCCGCCCGCGATCACCGCCGCACAGCCGGAATGCGCTGCAATCCGCGCCGCTTCGATCTTCGTGCGAATGCCGCCGCGCCCGACTTTCGATACCACCGAGGGCCCGCGCGCCAACTCTTCAACCTCCTGTGTAACTTCGGCTACGAATGGGATCAGCCGCGCATCGGCGCTGCCCGGTTCGGCACTGTAGAGGCCATCGACATCGGTGAGGATCACCAGCAGATCAGCCTCCGTCTTGCTTGCCACCAGCGCCGACAGCTTATCGTTATCGCCGAAGTTGACGCGTAGCTGCGGCGACGCCTCTTCAGATTCAAGTTCTGCCGTCGACACCGTGTCGTTTTCATTAATGATGGGCAGCGCGCCAAGCTCAAGCAGTTTGGCGAGCGTGCCGCGCAGATTCAAATAGCGTTGTCGATTTGAAAAGTCTTCTTCGGTGAGCAAGACCTGCGCCGTCGTCACCCCAAGACGCTCAAAGCCATCTGCATATAACGCCATCAGTCGGCCCTGGCCGACCGCCGCGCAGGCTTGTTTGAGCGGCAGCAGTTGCGGCTTGCGCGGCAGATTTAATTGCTGTGCGCCGAGCCCAACTGCGCCCGACGACACCAGTAATACTTCGCGGCCCGCGCGCTTGAGGTCGGCGATGGATTCGATGAACGAATAGAAACGGCTCAAGGCCGGGCTGCCATCATCGCGCATCAAGACTGCCGTGCCCAGTTTAATAACCACGCGCCGTGCGTGGCTGATCAAGCGGGCGCGTTCTGATGTCGATCCACTCATAGGCTCAACCGTCGTTGGTTAACTCAACACTTAACCAATTGCCGCAACGCCGCGTTTAATCGCGGTGATCCGTGTGAAAGCCCGATTCTCATTCTCTATTCTTCCCAGGCGGAAGGCCGCCTGTCTCAATGAGATTCATTCGTCGATTTTTCTCTGGCGAACGATTCGTTCGGCGACGAAGGCTTCACCGGCTCCGGCTTCATGCGGATGGTGCGCGGCGTGTAGTAACGCTTCAGCCAACTGCTCAGGCCGTCGAGTCCCGGCAGCAAGACGCGCTCGGTGATGTTCGCCTGATCGAGTTTGTCGCGGACTTCCCATTTCGCCTCCGCAGGGATGATGATCTTGCGGCAAAGCTCCGGGTGTTCGGCCAGCCAAACATCGAGCGCTGCGGTCGGCGACGACATCAGTGAAAAGAGCGCGAATTGATTGACGATGCGATCATCAAGCGACGGCGGTTCAAAGAAGACGACGAACGGCTCGGCCCCCAGGCGGTCGAACTCCACTGGCGTCGCCGCAATGCGGTTCAGCATCTCGACCGTAAACGTATACGAGCCTTCTTCCTGCATCACTTCCAATAGTTTTTTGGGAATCAACTCGGTTGCTTTCGCAAAGTCGACGCACCAGATGACGCCGTCAATCTCGAAATCTTCCAGCTTCGCGGTCGCAAAATGCATCGCCACATAAGGCGAGTAAGTCCAATCTATCAGCCGCGTCGGCAACCCATGATGCTGCGCCAATGCCATCCAGTCCCATATCGAATCTCCCGGCATCGAGTCGCGTCGGGCGTATTTGCGAAAGTTTCTCAGCAAGTGCCCCTCTAGCCTATGCGAGACGCCGCCCAGACGGATCAAGCCGCTCTTCAGGGCATAATTTGCGTCCGACAAACCGCGAAAGGCAATATTGGGCCGGAAGCGCGCAATTCCCGGATCCCACGAGCCCTCATAAACCTGCTCGGTCAATTCGTTCCAATCCGCTATGCGAATTTCCTGCACGTTGTTGCCTTTCGCCATTGAGCGATTGTCGCTAGAAAATCGAAAAAAGTATGGATTGAAATGCGGCAGGAAGACAAGCCAAACCGTGAGCGGGCATCCGCCGGAGACACCAACTGACCGGCGCTGAATGATTCAACGGCAGGCAATGGAAGCGGGTCGGCTGATTGCTTTGTGTTCCGACGTGTGACTTCGCCGAGGATCTTTAAACTACCTCAACAGAATCGAGTTTTTCGTGACGATGTCCTCGTAACGCTCGCAATCGCCGGCGGCGCACATCTTGATCAAGTCGTCGATCTTTTGCAGCAGTTGGGTGCTGAAGTGATTCGGTTCGGCCTGCGGGTGTGGCGGCGCATAGTAATTAAAATAACTGCGAATAATGACGCTGTGGTCATCAATCGGCAGGGCCTTCAAATTTTCAACCCACTTGTCGAATGTCCCCTGGCGCTGCAAATAGAATTCGACGTTCGAGACATAGAAGGCTGAGACGCGCTCCTTGATCTCGCGCACGTAGGTGCCAATGGCTTTGACGGCCTGCGGGCCTGAAAGGTCGCCGACGATGGGCACGATCATGTCATCGGCTTCCATCTTCTTGAGGAATTGAAAATCGTCTTCGAGGTTGAAGTAATTATTCTGCCCCCCCGTAAGGTCGTGCTCAAGCAACAGCTCACGATAGGTCGGGTAGATCGAACGCGGCGGGCGATGATAGCTCGAATAGCGTATGTCGAGGCCCGATGTAAAGAACGCGCGGTGAATCTTGGTGATCGTATCAAGATCCTGCTGTGACAGTTGCAAGCCATACTTCTGTATGTCGTTGCGAAGCTCCTTGGAATTCTTTTCAAAGAGCTTGGTATCGGCTGGCGTGCTGTCGAGATAATCGGTCATCTCCTTGATGGATTTCTGCTCCCAGCCTTTGGTTTTCGGGAAGGGCTTGCCGAAGAAGAGACAGAGGTATTCGATACGATTGCGGGCACGCCCAAACAGTGATTTGAATAACAGATGTTGCAGCAGATTGTCGCGGCGAATATCGATAATGATCGCCAGGCGCGGGCGTATGCGCGCAATGTAAGTAAAATTCTGATCCGGCCCGACGCCGAGATAAACGCCGCCGGCGACGCCAAGCTCGCGCATCTTGATCAGCACGTGCTGATAAGAGGTTTCGTTTGAAATCAGGTTATCCGAATCGAAGTAACCGCCCGGCTCGGACAATCGCGCCGACAGCGAGACAAACGCCTTGTGGTCTTTAGCGTTGACGCTGGCCGTGCCGCTGACGAGCAGGGCGCTCAGGACAAAGGCAAGAACGATGCGAAACAAAAATACTCTTCCTGGTTTCATATTCTGCACTCTGAAGCCGTGTAGTGGCTGTGTGAAATTAAACCGGCTTTGCAGAGCCGGCTTTACCGATGATAACAAATCATCGCGTCGCCACGCGATGTCGTGAATGGCGCTTTAACAGAGGCAGGGCATGAATGACCTGCCTGAATGCGCTTGCCGTTTTGTAACGATTTTCATCGTGACTGGCTTATTTTACGACCGCCATCAACTGCCAGCGGCTGTCACTGTGGCTTCGCCTCCGGCGAACGCGCCGACAGGCGGCGATAATATTCCTCGATCAACTTGCGATAACGGTCGGGGGCGTCGCCATCGTTGAGCGCGCCTGAGCCATTGTTGCCGAGTTTCGCCTGCAAGCGGCGGGCAATCTCAATCTCAATCTGGCGCAAAGGCTCGATGACTTCGCTCTTGAGCAGCGCCAGTTGCGACGGATCGCCGAAGGCATTGGGATTAATCTGACGCAATTGTTCGACAACGCGATTGAGGTCGCGCGCCAGATCCTGATCGCGGCCAAGCGCGCGCCGTAACTCTTCAGCTTCTTTCACACGCTCGCGCAACTCGCTCTCGGTTTGTCGCTCGCCGCCGCCGCGCGGCGGGCCGCCGCCAGCCGATAGCGAAGGGTCTTGCGGAGCGGCACTCTCACTGGGTTGCTTGCCCTGGCCGTTCGACGTGCCCTGCTGCCCGGCTTGTTGGCCCCGCCCGCCTTGCTGACCTTGTTGACCTTGCTGCCCCTGCCCGCCCTGCTGGCCCTGTTGACCTTGCTGACCCTGCTGACCTTGTTGGCCTTGCTTACCTTGCTTACCGGATTGCTGGCCACCTTGCTGACCCTGCTGGCCTTGTTGGCCCTGTTGGCCTTGCTGACCTTGTTGCTGACCTTGTTGCTGACCTTGTTGCTGACCTTGCTGTTTGCCCGATTGCTGACCGCGCTGGTTGCCGCGAGACTGGCTCTGGGAGCCGCTTTGCGCCTGCTGCTTTCCTGACTGATTAGGTTGCTGCCCCTGTCCCTGTTGCTGCCCGGCCTGCGCTTGCTGACCGTTCTGCTGGCCGGATTGCTGCCCGGATTGTTGACCCTGTTGATTCGATTGCTGTCCGGATTGCTGGCCTTGCTGTGACGGCTCGCCGTTTTGCGATTCCATTTTTCGACGCATGGATTCGAGGTTATCAGCCAACTCGCGAGCGCGGTTCAGTGCATCTTCTAAACTCTCGCCCTGCGTGCGCCGATTCGCGCCGCCTTCGGCAGCCTGTATGTTCTTCAACACCTCTTCGATGTTGCCGCGAATGGTGCGCTCGCGTTCGCGCGCCTGATCCATGAAACCGCTTTCGATCAACTGACTGCTCGCGCGAATGCGATCAGGGATGCGGTTGTTGCGAATGCCATTGGCCGCCTGGCGCAGCTTGTCGCTCGCCTGCTGCTTGTCCTGACCCAGGCTGCGTGCCGTCTGATCGAGATCGCGTTCGAGTCCCGCCATCTTATCGGCGAGCGTCTGCTTGCTTTCTGCGACTTGCGCTTTCTTCTCGTCGCTGGTCGCGCCCTGCCCTTTGCTCGCCATCTCATCGACATTGCGAGCGATCTCGTCCTGCTTTCGCAAAGCTTCTTCGGCTTGCTGGCGCAGTTGCTGAAGGCTGCGCTGGCCGCCGGCGCTCTGAGAGGATTGGAGCATACGCCGCGCCTGCTCCATGCGTTCGAGGGCGCGCGTCGCCTGGGCCTGCGCTTCCATCTGGCGCTGCTCGGAGCCGCCCTGCTGCGACGACGCCTGCGATGAGGCGGCTTGCGACCGGCGCATCTCCTCGGCGGATTGTTGCAGTTGACGCGCCGCTTCTTCGAGCTTCGGGTCGCGACGGTCGCGCGATAAGCGCTCAAGCTCACGCGCCAGCTTTTGCGCTTCGTCGATCATCTCCTGTTGCTGGCGTTGCGAACCGCCGCCGCCACCGCCGCCCTGCTGTTGCTCGCGCATGCGCTGTTCGAGTTGTTGCTGCTGCCGCTTCGCCAGTTCCGCCAGCCGCCGCGCAATTTCGTCCTGCTGCTCATTCTGTTGCTGCTGTTGCTGGCGCTGCACGGTCTCGTACTGATTCTTCATCTTGTCGAGTTGTAACTCGAACAGATCAGCCATGTCCTGTTCCTGCTGTTGCTGGCCGCCGCCTTGCGACTCGCCGCGCGCGATCTGTATCTCGCGGAAGATCGCCTCGGCGCGCAGCAGTTGTTGCAGCGACCGCTGCTCCGGCGGCAGCGCTTCCTTCGGCTTCTGGCCATGAAGCTGCGGAATCGCTTCACTCATTTCCTTTGTAGCCTGCGCCACATATTCGACCAGCTTGGCGTATTGCGGCTGCGAGTTCAACTGATCGCCGAGCCGCCGGCGTATGCGCTCGACCAGCGCTTCGGCATCGATCTTCAACTTCTCCTGGCTGAGCGTGACGGCACCGAAATTCTCAGCCTTCTCTTGCGGCGTGTAATTATTCTGCTCGCGCTGCACGCGGAAGGTGGCGGCAATGATCTCCTTCTGGCGACGAGTCAAGGCATTGGAATCCTGTTCGCCGCCGCCGCCGCCGCCCTGTTGTTGCGCCTGCTTGAACTCGCGGTCAAAGGGGCGCACTTCGAGAAAGTAAATATCGCTGGTTGTCGACTGCCCGCCGTCAGCGCCATTGTCGCGCGCCTTGGCGTAGTAAGAGATAAAATCACCCGGCTGTAGGCCGTACTCTTCGAGAAAGAAGGTATGCGCGCCGCTCAAGGTCTTCGGCGTATCGGTCTTCAGGTCTTGCAAGGCGACACGCTTTTCTTCGCCGCCGTTCACCGAGTAATAAAGCTCGATGGCGGCAACTCCGAAGTCGTCTTCGGCGCGCACCTGTGAGAAGACTTCCTGAATGCTCGTCACCTTCATATCACGACCGGGCTTATCGATCATCACGGTCGGCGCGTGGTCTTCGAGCACGGTAATGTCAAATTCGTTCGAGCCGTTATAGCGTTCGCCGTCAATGCTGGTGAGTTCGATGCGGTAGGTGCCAGTCTGTTTAACTGTAAGATTGCCTACAAATTGATTTTCGCCCTCGGCGGCCATGTCGATCTTCGTGCCGTCGTTCAAGATAATGCGCGCCGCTTTGGCGCTGGCGCTCAATTTGGCAGTGACCTGCACGACCGTGCCCTTGAGCGCAGCGATTTCGCCAGTGTTTTCGATGCGCTTCGCCGGCATGCGCGTGTAAGCAGGGAAATTCAGCACCAGATCGATCTGCTTGACGAACGGCAGATCCGCGACCGCGAGTTCGTATTCTTCGGAGCGGATGCCGCCGGCTTCGACATAGTAGCCAATCGAATCCTGTATGTTGAAGATGACGAATTGAAATTCATTCGGGTTGCGCGCCGGTTCCATGACGCGCGCTTCCCATACGTCAGCGCCGTTGCGACGAATGAAGACCTGGGCGCTCGCGGCGTCAAAACCCGATAACGTGGCTTTGATTTTTTGATCCGACCCGCGCGGCGCGCGCGCCGTGCCCGGCGTTACGTTGATGCTTTTCGTGTTGGCCGCGACCACATCACCGATAGCGTAGAGCGACGCCATACCAGAGGCGAGCGGCGAGGGGCCAAAAAAGAGCGAGCCGATCAATGTAAGCAATATCACAGCCGATGCTATGCCATAGACGTAGGCGCGGCGGGGATCAACTACCTCGTCCAGCCGCAGACGCGAACAGCGCGCGGCGGTGTCCTCGATCAGCCGAGAGACAATGGCAGGCGATGCGCCGCCGGGTTTCTCGTGGCATTCGACAACCGTTGAAAGTCTATCCGAGAGGGCGCACTTCTCTTCGACCAGCCGGGCGATCTGCCGATCAGAAAGACGAGCGCGCAGCGGGCGCAGGATGAAGAGCACCATTGATGCGGCGATCAGCAAGAACGGCAGCAGGCGCAGCAGGAGCAGCAACCCCGGCTTGTGGTGTAGGCGCTCGGCCAGCAGCGCCGCGATGACCAGTGAAGCGGCGGCAATGGCTATCGTAATCGCCAGCCCTTTGAGCGCCAACCGCGCGCGGATGCGCGAACGAACCTGAGCGATTAAATCATTGAGGCTCTTTTCGTGAGAACTCATCGCGCTTTCTCCTCTCGCTGATGCAGTCAGTATAAACCGTTTTCTTTACGTGAGCGACCGTTGCGGCGCACGGCTGGCGCGTGACCGCCGTTAGCCAAACAGTTTGGCGAGGCGTATGCGCCGCGCCAACGTCGCTTCGGCAATGAACAAGGCGAGTGACAGTAAAAGTAATGGCAGCCACAATCGCTGTCGTGATTCGATCTCTTCCGCCGTCATACGCGGCGACTGCACGGGCGGTACATCGCGGTCGCTCGGCGCGCTCGTCAGACTCGCAATCAGGTCGTCAATGTTCAACTTTGCAAAATCAGATTCTCTGGTATCGAGATTCACCGCCGCGAATTCGTTGCGATTGCGATAGCGGAATTTATAATAGCCGATCTCAGCGGCATCGAATGCCAACTCGCCGGTTGGGTTCTGGCGCGCGTCGTTCAATCGGCCACCCGCCGGGTTGTCAATCGCCGGCAGCGAACCGTCCGTGTCCGGCGGCGCGGCGATCACCTGCCCAATGGTGTAAGCCGCAGGCGACTCTCGCCCGCCCAGGTATTCGAGCATCTGCCGCGCCAGCGGCAAGAACATCGGCGTCAGCGGTAAATCGTTCCATGCGGTGTCCAGCGTCGTTGTAATCAATAATACTTTGCCGCGTCCTGCCAGCCCATCGATGATGACCGGGTTGCCGTCGTCGAGCGCGGCAATCGTCGTCGCGCCGTCGTTGGCTGTAGCGCGGTGATAACCGTAAACCCGCGTTGATGCCAGCCGCCCGCCGCGCTGGAACGGCGCGAAGATAGGATGGTCACTCTTGAGTTGGCTCATCAGCGCATAGCTGCGGGATTGTACAGGTTCGCCGATCTGCGCCGGCGCTAGTCCCGCAAAGGTGCGGTTGAATTCGCCGGCCTCTGTGTGTCGACCGGCGGCAAGAATCAGGCCGCCGCCGCGTTCGGCAAACGCTTTGATCGCCGCCGCAAGCGCCGCGCTGATGCCGCCGGCATCGTTGACAATGATGACGCGATAGGTCTCAAGCTCCGCAGGACTCGTCGTGCCGGCGGTCTTTGTCGTCAGCGCATACTGATTATTTTCGCCTGCGGCGAGCGATTGTTGCAGAAAGAAGCTCTCGCTGCGCCCGCGCGCCGCCGTATCAATCACCAGCACCCTGCTCTGATCTTCGCGGCGGACGGTGAAAAAGGATTTGTCGTCGAGCGTGAAAGCGTCGCCGTTGATCTCGACCGACGCGCGGTTTGCGCCTTCGGGCACGTTGAAGCCGCTGAACTCCACCACACCCTGCTCGTTCGCTTCGAGCTTCAACTGCCGCCGCTCGACCGTTAAATCATTCAGCTTGAAATCCACTGTAGCATTGCTTACAGATTCCGCGCCGAAGTTGGCGACGCGGGCGACCAGCTTGCCGGTGTATTTTTGTTGATAGACGACGGGCTCGGCTTTGACATCGAGAACCGCGAGGTTTGTCGGTCGGGCATCGGCTACGTCAATCGGCTTTAGTTGGATGTCGGCAGGCAACTTGACCGGCGGTGCGTTGCGATTCCAGCCGGCGTCTTGAAAATCCGAGATCAGATGGATGCGTTTTGCGCCGCTGGCGTCCTTGAGCAAAGAGATGGCGGCCTGCACGGCTTGCAGGTAATCGGTCGCGCCGAGTCCGGGCTGCATCTGCGCGACGGCGGCAAGCGCTTCGTCGCGGTTTTGTTTCAGCGGCATGAGCACGTCGTAGCTACGAGCGAATTGCACGACGGCGAACTGCTCGCTTGACGGCGATTCGTTGATCAGGTTGCGCGCCGCCTGGCGAGCGCGGTTGAATACGTCGCCATAACGCATGCTGTAAGAAGTATCGATCAGAATAACGCTGCTCGACTGGCTGCCTGAAGCCGAAGCCGCGCTGGCACCGCTGAAATAAGGCCGCGCAAAGGCGAGCGCCAGCAGCAGCAACGCGGCGGAGCGCAAAGCGAGCAGCAGCAGGTTGCGCAGCCGGCGTTTGCGAATCGTCTTCTGCTCGATGCGGCGCAGGAACATCAGTGATGGAAATTGCAATTTAGCGGCGCGCGTCCGCCGCACCAGATGCACCAGCACCGGCAAGGCCGCCGCCAACGCTCCGAATAAAAAGATTGGGTTCAAAAACGCCATAAGCAATTCGTTATCAAACCAACTGCGACATCAAAATAGCGCGTTAACGCATCAGCGAAGATTCTTCGCTTCGCTGATTGCTTGTTCCAACAAGTCAGCAACGCCAAGTTCTTTCGCCCAATGGCGCATATAATCAAGATCAAGTCTTTCGCCTTGCACCTTGATCACGTTTAGCACGTCACGCCATTGCAAATCGGATACCTCATTGCCGCGCCGATACCAATTGAGCTTCGCAAGCACAGTATCTTCCGGCGATGCAAAGTAAGCATGCAGTTGTTGATTCAGAGTGATTTCACGCAATTGCCTTCGTTGTAATTGCTGCTCTGTGAATCCGTCACGCTTAGCAATAAACACATCTACCTTGAAATTCGTGTCAAGGTGAATGAGGTTGAAATGGCGTGCGCTCTGCACCGCACGTCGAGTCGCCTGCAGGCTGACATAAAACTCGGCTTCGAGCTTTTGAACGAGCAGCGACACTTGATCAAGGCGGATGGCAGCGAGCAGATCTGCATCGTTTGTTGATCTCGCCCATCCATACAACGAACTGGCAAATGAGCCGCCGATCAGATACGGGATGCCCATCTCATCAAAAGCGGTAATCACTCTGAGCACTACATTGAACCTATCGAAGCTCATCAGTAACCCTCAACTTCCGGGTCCCAACTATACATTTCAATCACCGTTTGACGGTCAAGCACGAGTGCCGCGAATCGTTTTTTCAACTCTTCTTCTGAAGCATTCGGATAGCGCTCTCGAAGCCCAGCCATCGCCAGCGCGTGGGTCGTTTCGATCATCGCACAAACCTGTTCGATTTTCTTCCAATCCGGCGTCGTACGCGCAAGCTCGATCATCACGCGCTCCATTTCCGGGTCTGTGTCTGCTAGTCCGGTTCGTTGCTTCATTACTTATCCAAACTGCGAGCGCCGCGCGAGGTATGAGAACAACGCGGCGTCGAGCGGCTCAGCGGTGTTCAACAATTCATAATCAATTCGATTGCGCGCCGCGCCTTCTTTCAAGGCGTCAATGTGCACGCGGATCGCCCGGCGGTACTCGTCGCGCAGCACGTCGGGCAAGACGTGCAGTTGCTCTTCGCTCTCGGCGTCTTCCAGCACCAGCGGTTCGTTGAAGTCGAAGTCGATCTCCTGCCGGTCGAGCACGTGAAAGACGACTACCTCGTTGCCTTTGAATCGGAGATGCTCTAGCGCCTGCATCACGCTCTCCGGCTCTTCGTAGAGATCCGAAATCAACACAATGATGCCGCGCCGTGTGAGCAACTCGGCCAGCCTGTGCAGTTGTTCAACCAGCCGCGTGCCGCGACCGGGAAAGATGCGCTCGATGACGCCCAGCACGGTGCGCAGATGGCCGGTGCGCGACCCCGGCGGCACGTGCTCAATCGTCTCCTCATCAAATGTATGTAACCCTACAGAGTCGTGCTGCCGCACGCCGAGATAGGCAAGCGACGCCGCGAGATACTGCGCGTATTGCAACTTGCTGACCTCGGCGCTCGCATAGCTCATCGACGCGCTGGCATCGATCAAGAGATTGATCTGCGTGTTGGTGTCGCTCTGATACTTCTTGATATAGAGCCTGTCAGTGCGCGCCAGCAGCTTCCAATCGAGATGTCGTAGATCATCGCCGGGCATGTACTGCCGATGTTCAGCGAAATCTGTAGAGAATCCCAGATAAGGCGAGCGATGCAGGCCGGAGATGAACCCCTCGACCACCGAGCGGGCGACGAGTTCCAGCGAGTTGATGCGCGCCAGCACATCCGGCGCGAGAAATCGGGTTCCGATCTGATTGCTGCTTTGCACCATAACAGCGAAGGCTAAAGTCCGGATTTCGGCTCCGGGACGATTTCGATCAAGCGGCGAATCACGTCGTCCGGCTTGACGCGCTCGGATTCGGCATGGAAATTCAGCAGGATGCGATGCCGCAGAATCGGGTAGGCCAAGGCGCGCACATCATCAACGCTGACGTTATAGCGCCCGCTCATAATCGCCCGCGCTTTCCCCCCCAGAATCAAAAACTGCGAAGCCCGCAGCGAAGCGCCCCAGGTCACCCAACGGCGCACGAAATCCGGCGCGCTCGCGCTGCCGGGTCGGCTTGCGCCGACGAGCTTCACGGCATAGCGCGTCACCGCTTCAGAGGCCGGCACGCGGCGCACGAGTTTTTGAAATGCCAGAATGTCTTCGCCTGAGACGTTGCGCTCGAAGTTAAAATCCTGCACAGAGGTCGTGCGGTTGACGACTTCCACTTCGTCGTCTTCGCTCAGGTAGCCAATCTGTATGTTGAACATGAAGCGATCCAGTTGCGCTTCCGGCAACGGATAGGTGCCTTCCATTTCAATGGGGTTCTGCGTCGCCAGCACATAAAACGGTTTCGGCAGTGAATAGGTCGTTCCTTGAATCGTCACCTGGCGTTCCTGCATGGCTTCGAGCAAGGCGGCCTGCGTCTTCGGCGGCGTGCGGTTGATTTCGTCGGCGAGGATAATGTTGGCAAACAGCGGCCCGCGAATAAATTGCAGGTTGCGGCGGCCAGTGGCGCGATCTTCTTCGATGATGTCCGTGCCGGTAATGTCCGAAGGCATCAGGTCGGGTGTGAACTGTATGCGCTTGAATGTAAGATCGAGCACATTGGCAATCGTTTGAATCAGCAACGTCTTGGCGAGTCCCGGCACGCCCGTCACCAGCGCGTGGCCGCCGACAAACAGCGACATCATCGCCTGGTCGACAACTTCATCCTGGGCGACGATGACCTTGCGCACTTCGTGTAGAATCTGTTCGCGCGCCGCGATCAGCCTCTCCAGCAGCGCATCTTCCTGAATGATCTCCTGCGTGTCTATTGCCATGATTCCTCTGGTTGATGATTTATCGGTTGTGATTTGTCGTTGGGCTGCAACCAATCACAATCCGCGCGTCCTGAACTTCGATCAGTGCGTCAGCGCGTAAAAGACATAATTGACGCCAAACTTATAGGCACTGTTGGTGTCTTCAATCGGTTGAAATGGATCGTTCGACCACTGCCAGAAATCGCTGACATCGTAGTTGTAATTGATGATCATCATCAGCCGCCCGTGTTTGTCTTCGAGGCCAAAAAACTGCGGCGTGTAGTTGCCTCGATAAATTGGCCGCAACTCAAGCGATTTGATAGAAAAGAAACAATTGAATATCGGGTGCGAGACATCCAGCGGCTTCATCTGATATTCAGTCTCCGGCAGCGCCCGTTTGAGATAATACTGGAAGACCGCCATCTCCTGCTGGCCGCGAAAATCGTCCACCAGCAGAAAGCCGCCGCGCAGCAGGTATTCGCGCAACCCCTGGATTTCGGCGTCGCTCATATCCATGTAGCCGACTTCACACATATAGGCGAACGGGTATTTGAAGAGATTCGGGTCATCGAAACTGAAGATATATTCGTTCTCGTCTTGCACCGTGTCGAGTCTGGAAAGTTCTTTGAGAATCTTCGAGAAGTGCAGCCCGGCTTCAGGGTAATCGTGCGACCAGGGCGCGCAATGATCGCCGATGCAGTTCCAGGGAGCGAGCGGCCCGGTTTTGACCCGCGCGAATTTGAACTTATCCGATTCGTCCTTCTTCTCGCCGAAGCGTTCATCTTCATACTTTGGCGAATGCTCACTGGCGCTGGAGGCGGCAACCACCATGGATGAAAAACCCAGCAGGGCGAGCGTGAGGATGAGATTGAGTTTGCGCATATTCACTTCACGATTTTGGATTCTAGATTTTGGATTTTGGATTGACCGGAACTGACGCGTTCATAACCTTCGCAACTGCTCTGTAATCTAAAATCCAAAATTTAAAATCCAAAATCGCTAATTCCCTCCTCTGAGCTTGAGCAACAACTCCTGCGCCTTGTCGAAGCCGGGGGCGATTTCCAGCGCCCGCAGCACCTCGCGGCGAGCTTCACTGCGATTGCCGCCGGCGTCGAGCGCGCGGGCCAGGTCATAATGCGCGGCGGCGAGGTCTGCCGGTGCCAGCGCAATGATGACGCGGAACTCTTTCGCCGCCTCCGCTGTATTCCCCAAATCAAGATAAACATCGCCCGCGAGCTTGTGCAAGGCAGCATCAAATGGCTGTAGGTAAAAAGTTGTCTTCAGAGTTTCGGCAGCCCCGGCGCGGTCGCCCAGCGCAACCTTCAAACGCGCCAGCCTGGCCATTGCATCGATGCTGGTTTCGTTGTGCGCGGTCAGTTGTTCGAGCGCGGCGACGGCAGATTTCTTGTCGTCGCGCGCTTCATAAATCTCTGCCATCAGCGCATAAGGGTTTCCGGCGCTCGCATAGAAAGGATAGAGTTCCGCCGCTCGTTTCAAATGTTCAAGCGCGCCGTCGAGGTCGCCTTCGCGCTTTAGGATTGCGCCCAGTCGCAAGTGCGCGAAGTAATCGTTCGGTCGCTGCTTGAGCAGTTGCAACAGTTCATCTTTTGAAGGCGATTGATCACCGGGAGCGCGCAGCCCGTTGCCCAGCGCTTCGATGTAGCCGCCGACTTTGGCGCGCAGATAATCATTGTAGGCTTTGTCAAAATCTGCCGGCGTGAGTTTCAACGCCTGTTGCAAGACATCCATCGTGCGCCGGCCTTCCTTATACAGCGCCAGCATCTTCAGAATGCCGTCGAAACCATATTTCGCTTCGACAAACTCACATACCTGCGATGCCTGAAAGTAAGCGATGATGACGCCGTCAGGGGTTCGCGGTCGCGTGAACGCCGCATCAAGTTCAGTGATGGGCACGAAGCGGCCATCGGCAAAGGCTTTCAATCTTTCAGGCGACCAGTTATCGCCCCAGCCGGGTCGCGCGCGGCGTTCTTCGTAAACCGACAGCCCTTCGGAAAACCAGCGCGGGATGCGGTGATCGGTGGTCTCCAGGGTGATGACATGCGTGAACTCGTGCCAGAGCGTGCTGCCCCAGTTGAATTCGCCGATGTCGCGCGCCGACGGGCTGTCCATCGCAATCACTTGCCCGAAACAGACGCCCAGCGCGCCAAGGCCGGGCAGGCCCAGGCTACGCACAGCGAAATCTTCGTGGCTGTCGAAGACTTCAACGGCAATCGGTGAGCGCGGCGTGAAGTGATATTTGGCCGTCAACTTCTTATGCGCTTCTTCGAGCAGGTCGGCAGCATAGCCGGCGAGCGCGCCGGTCTCCTTGGCCGCCGTCTTCACCAGAAACGGCCCGCGCACCGTATCATTGAAGTCCTTCATCGAATCGAGCAGATCAAGAGTGTTTTTGGCCCATATGTTGAACGGGTCGCCCGCGAATGTGCGCTCAAGCTCGGCGCGGCCTTCTGTAATCTTGCCTACACGAAGCAGTTGGATGCCCAACTGTGTGTGCGCGCTCCAGAGGTGCGGCGATAGCTCGACGGCGCGGCGATCAAATTCCACCGCTTCGGTGTAGCGGCGATTGTTGACGGCAAAATGCGCCAGCGTATCGAAGAATTCGCCGGCCTTCGGGTTGATCGCCAGGGCGCGTTTGGTCTCGGCCTCTAGCTCGGCTTTCTTGTCTGTGAGATAAAAGATCGCGGCGCGCATGGCGACGGCTTTGAGCGAATTGGGATTGGCCGCAAGCGCCCGCTCAACGGCTTTCATAGCCGCGTCAAAATCTTCGTTCTCAAGCGCCAGCCAGGCATCCATCGCATGTGCCTCGGCAAAGTTAGGGTTGACGGACAGAGCGCGCGCGATGATCGCCGGCGGTTCTTCGTTGGCGACGCTGACGGTGGATTTCTGGCGCGATGAACTGACCGAGCCGTTCTGCTTGCACTCGGCCAGGCCGATGAGGGCGCGCGGCGCGTTCGGATTGATCTTCAGCGCATCTTCAAACAGCGACAGCGCGTCGCCATAGTTATATTTTTCATTGTGCAATTCGCCCTGCGCGATGAAGGCTTCGGCATAAGTCGGGTCGGCTTCGCGTGCGTCAATGAACCGCTCGTTCGCTTCTTTGTATCTTTCGAGCAGCACGAGGCCCTCGGCGGTGAGCGTTAATTCTTCAGCCGCACGTGGCCCGCTTTCGCTGAAATATCTCGCCAGTTGTTGAGCGACGGCTTGCCCTTCGTCAGCTTTGCCCTGATCAAGCAACGCCCTTGCCTGGCCGAGCGCGGCGCGTAGCATCACCGCGCCTTTGCCATCACGCGCGGCGCGGTCGAATGCCGTCACCGCATCAGCATAACGCCCGGTTTGGTAATAAACCTCACCGAGCGCGACACGCAGCGCTCCGTCCGCAGGCCGCGCATTAAGAAACTCTTTCGCTCGGCTTTCCGCCTGCGCATAATCGCCGGTCTCGACCAGCACGTTGATCAGGCCGCGCTGCGCCGATTCGTCGCCGCTGTTTTTGGCGAGCAGCGCGTTGAACATGGCGGCGGCTTCTTTGTAGCTCCCCTGCTTGAACAACTGCTGGGCGCGTTCGGCAGAGACTTCCTGCGCCGCGCCCGAATTGAACGTGCAGCTTAAAAGAAAAACCAGTGCGAATAATCCCAGACGTTTCATCAACTGCCCTTTGTCATCCGCGAAGGACACGAAGAAACGCGAAATAGATAATGCCGGTTTCTTCGTGTTTCTTCGTGTCCTTCGTGGATCATTTCTGCTTCGCCTTGATCGCTTGATTCACTTTCGCCAATTCGACGAACAGGTCTTCAAGCTGGCGGTCATAGTCATCCGGCTTCAACTCGGCTTTGCGGGCTTTCAGTTTTTCAACCGCTTCTTCGAGCCGCTGGCGCTCGCCCAGCAAACGGGCAAGCTCGGTATCGCCGCCTGCCTGCGCCAGCGGTTTCGAATCCAGATACATGGTCTTAGCCAGCGTGCCGTCGCCTGCGGTCGCTTCTTCGTGGCCCGTGCCGTCGCCGTTGTCATCAATCAAAGCGTGTTCGGTGGCGAGGCGATTTTTCTGCTTATACCAATCGGCGCTGAGCTTGCTCGCGTAGGTGAAGGCTTCGAGCACGGAGATGCGCCCGTTTTTGTCGGCATCTGCCGCATCGTCTGCAAGCCCGGCGATGAAGTATTCGGCAAACACCGTGGCGTTCTGCTCGTTGCCGCTGCGTGTAGCGGTGATTACAATATGACCTTCGCCCGATAATGGTTTAATGAATTCGCCCGAACTGCTGGCGCTGTTGATGAAGATGATGCGCCTGGTCGGCAAGCCGGAGATCAGTTGGGCGTAATCTTTGGCAGCGAGGTCGGGGCCGACAAGATTGAATTTTGCCTGTTGCGTATCGAATGAGCCGTGGCCGATCAGCATGACGAAGACCAGGCTTTCGGCATTCACCGATGATTTGAAGGCCGCGAAGGCTTTACGGACTTCGTCGGCAGTCGCGCGCGCCGTGTGCGGGAGATTCGCATCGTGTGCGCCTTCGGCAGGCGTGCCGGCGGTTTCCGTCAGCAGGTAAACGCTCTTTTCATCGAAGCCCAGGCGATTGGTCAGCGCATCGTAGAGTTGGTTGGCCTCGGCGCTGAACTTCTTGGTGTAGACCTCTTCGCCGCCGACGCCGGCGACGATCAGCGCGAACTTGTTCGGGTCAACCGTAGCGCGCGGTTTCTTGGCGCTCGCGGCCTGCTCTTGCGGTGCGGCTTGCGGCGCGCTCTGCGGTGATGATGAATTGAGATTCGCCACGCGCCCGGCGCTCGCGCTGCACGCGCAGAGCGCGAGGCACAAGCCCATCCACATCGCACGGAAGGACGCCACCGAGACACCGAAACTCAGAGATTTCTGTTGCTGAAGGCTCTGTGCCTCTGTGGCGCTGTGGCCAATCCGCTTTTGATTTTGTAATTGCATCTGTTTACCTGAACGCAGCTAAGCAAGGCCCTTGCGTTTGCGTATGAACCATTCGCCGCCCGCCAGCGCGATCACCAGCAAAAAATTGATCGGCATATCCCATAGTTCTTTGGTCTCGCGAACCGAGCCCGCGCCGTCCGTGTGCGTTAGATCTTCGATCATCTCTTCAGCCCGCGACAGCGTGTAATATTGCCCGCCGGTATCGGCGGCGATACGTTTGAGCAGTTCGCGGTTTTGCGCCGCATCGCGGGCCTCGCGGTTCAGCGGGCCGACGATGAAACTCGTCTGTGCAGGGCGCAGCGGCTTCGCCTGCGCGCCGCGCTGTACCGCCGTGACTTCGACGCGATAGGTGCCCTGCTCGTCTGGACGGAAGGCGGCGGCGTAGCCTTCAAAACCGTTTTCACTGGCCGGCTTCAACTCAACCTCCAGGGCGCGGCCAGAGGGCGATGTCACATGTGCGGTGACTTGCGCGTTGGCGATGGGCATGTATTTTTCATCACTGATTTCGGCGCGCAGGCGCACGCCCTCGTTCGTACCATAGAAAGTCCGCTCTGAAGAAGCCTCGACGGGACGGCGGACGGCGTCGACGGCATAACGCAGCAGATTGCGCCAGAAGGTCTCGAAGGATTTGTTGCTGAACTCCAACATCATTCGCCAACGCCAGGTGTCTTCGGCCAGCAAAGCCAGGGTGCGCCCGCGCCCGTAACGCTCTTCGACCAGCAGCGGCGCGACGCGATTGCGGTCTTTGGTGCTGCGCGCTTCGAGGATGACGGTCGCGCCGGGTTTTGTATCGTTAATCACTTCCGGCAGCGTGATCGCGGGCATCTGATCCCATGCTTTTTGATTGGCGTCGGCCTGTTCGGCGAGCCGCGCCGCTGGATGATCGCGGCCACGGTCGGCAGGCGCGGCTTTGAATTCTTGATTGTCGCCCGGCGTCTGGTTGCCGTTGATGTAGATCGGCAGCAAGTCGGCGAGCGGCGTATTGCCATAGCCGCCGGCGTTGAACGACTTTGTACCGCCCAGCGCGATCAGCGTGCCGCCGCGCCGCGAGATGAATTGCTCGATGGCCTTCAATTGATCGAAGGTGAAAAAGGTGGCTTCGACCGAGCCGATGATGATGGCATCATAGGCAAACAGTTCTTCTTCGGATTTCGGGAAGCCGTTCGCCAGTTCGTCGCCTTTCTCGATGCCCTGGCGATAGAACTTGCCGTCCGCCGAGCGCAACACCGAGGTCAGCACGATATTCTTCTCTTCGGCGATTGACTGGCGCAGTTTGCCATATTCCCAGCGCGGTTCGCCTTCGATATAAAGAATCTTCGGCTGTGCATCAACGACATCGACGAGCAATTCGACGGCGTTGTTATCTTTCACCGGATCGTCGGGCGACGGCGGCGCGTTGAGCATATAACGATGCAGTCCCGGCGAAGACGGTGTGAAAGTGATCCGCGCTACACTGGTCGCATCTGTCGGCACAGGCACATCCTGCGAGCGCAGCAGGTGGCTGTCTTCCATCAGGTCAATCTTGACCGTGCGCTGACCGCCGCCGCGCACCAGGACTTCGGCAGTGACTGGCGAACCGGCGAGCACGCGGCGCGGAGCCGTGGCGCGCAGCAACTCGACATCGCCGTCCAGCGCCAGCGGCCCGACGCCAACGGTGAAGACCGGCAACCCGCGCGCCCGCAGATTACTCAACATCGAAGCCAGATTCTGCGCCGTGTCGGTCTCGCCGTTTGATGCGCCGTCGCTCATGACGACGATGCCTGAGAGCGGCAGGCCGGCGGCTTCGCGCTCGGCTTGCTCAATCGCCGTTGCCACATCGGTCTGCTCGCCAGCGCCGCTGAGTTCGGCTGCCGACTGCACACGTTCGGCGGAAGACGAAAATTTGAAGGCGCGCACTTTGAAGCGGTCGGCGAGCCGCGTCAGGAAGGGACTGTCCGGCGACATCAATTGTTTGATGGAATCGAGCCTTGAGCGCCCGCCGTCGTCTATCAAGCTCATGCTGGCCGAGTCATCCATCAGCACGGCGACATAACTCGATTGCGGCACAACCGAGGGCACAACGATCACCGGGCGCATCAGGCAAAAGAGAATGACGCCGAGCAACGCCAGGCGAATCGTTATCAATGCCACACGCCAGGCCGCCGGCAATTTAATGGCGGCACCGGCGTACAGGTAATAAAGCAACGCGGCCAGCACGACGACGAGCACGGCTATCGTCCACACGGACGGGCGTGCGCCAAAGGCGAACTGGCTCTTTGCGAAAATGGCTTCGCGATACTTGAACAGAAAGCTGACGAGCTGTTCCAACTGCTACCCCCTCGCCTGCAACGCGCCTGATGCTGCGATGTGAGTGCTTGTGAACTATTCTACCCGGCTCGCATCGAAGCGCGCAAAATTTTCTTGACCACAGCAGCCGGGCCGCCTCAAGTGGAAGTTATTTCCACCGCCTGTGTCTATATATTTTGAGAGATTACTTATACACCATGATGAGCAGCAAATTGCCTGATACGCGTGTGCCTGAGAGGGAATTGATCGTCGCCGCACAACTCGGTGACCGCGCGGCATTCAAAGCGATTTATGATGCTCATCAAGAGCGGGTTTACAACATAACTTACTACCTGCTCAATGATTCGTATCTGGTCGAAGATGTCGTGCAGACGGTTTTTCTGAAGATTATTCGCGGCCTCCCCGGTTTTCGTTTTGAAGCCAACCTATCAACCTGGATTTACCAGATCGCCATCAATGAATGCCAGAATCAGAACCGCCAGCGGCGCATGAAACAGGTCTCATTTGAAAGCCTTCTTGGCAGCGGCGAGGAGGTCGATGATCTCTCGATTCCCGAAAACTGGCATGTGCGGAATGAACGACAAGCGATCATCCGGCAGGCGGTGCTCGAATTGTCTCCGAAATTACGTGCCGTGGTCATCTTGAAATATCTCGAAGGGCTCTCTTACGACGAGATTGCCAGCGTGCTTGACTGCGCCGCCGGGACCGTGGCTTCGCGGTTGAGTCGCGCGCTTTCACGGTTGGAAAAGCAATTGCGCCCGCTCAGGCGAATCCTTTAAGCCTGATGCCGAGCGCAATACCCATGTGTGTGGCGCGGCCTGCGAGCATCGCATTCGAAAGGCTCGCGGATCGCGCCGCACACCGGAGGGATTGAAAGACCTTTCTCGGATCATCAAGGATTACTTTGTCCTGATCACCTGCAAGAGATTGCTCAGGCGGTCGGGGCAAAAGCTGTTTCTCTGTTTACGGAAGAATGTCTGCGGATTTGTGTCTAACTAATAAGAGACTATTCATAATCGATGAGCGATCAACAACCCTGTTTAAATGCGAGAAAGAGAGGTCGGGGTTTTACCGAGCAGACAGATAACCGTAGGGTATTCAGAGCCATTGATAAGTGTCTTGGTAATTGAGCATTCAGCCTTGTTTTTAATCATCGGGCAGTCGCGCCGATAGGCGCTCAGCGTTCCGATTTAAGGCATTTAATACCTAGAATCATCATTCGATTCAGGTTCGAGCGGGTCCTCTATTGCACTCATGACTCTTCCGCTGCAACAGGGCGGAAAGTCGAAATCAGTTTCAGGCAGATCAGTGTTTGTTTAATCGGCACTTCTCGGATGAAGCGCCAAAGGCTTAAGCAAACCACTTCTGCAATCGTCCTCGCGCGCGGCCCGTTGAGGTGAGGACATAATCAGGTTGTCAGTACAAGAGAAAAACCGAGGAGAAATATCGAATGAAACAGGATAGGAGTAGTTCACGTCCCTCTCGCTTCCGATCCCTCAAGGGCGCACAGCGAGCCGGCGCGAAATCGGCCATCTCGCCATTGCGAGCAATCCTTCCAATCTTGCTTCTGGCGATTTTGGGACTGGGGTTGGTTCTGTCATCTAACAAAGTTCCCCAGGCCAGCGCCTCTCTGCAAACCAAAGGCGGCGCGTCAATCAGCGATGAAGCCGCCCGGCAGATTCAAGCTCTAATCGACGAGAAAGAATCGCGCACGCCAGCGCAGAAAAAGATCGATTCGCAACTCATCTATGCGCTGAAGTCGAGCCGCAATCAAGCCATCGCGGCGGGCGTCCCGACGCTGGAAATCGGCGCTAAAATCGACAGCCAAAATAACACCGTCGTCGACATACGACTTGCTCACGTCACGGATCTGAAGGCTGTCTATAAGTTTCTTGAGCAGACCGGCGACGTAGTTTTAAGCGCGGTTTATAACAACATTCGCGCCCGCGTTAATCTTGAACGCCTGGAGGCACTGGCAGCCCGTCCAGACGTCAGGTTCATCATGCCGAAGCAGGAAGCGATGACCGCTGGTCAAAGCGCTTTTGGCGGTCAAATGAGCCCTTTGACGGGCTTGCCAATGACGCCAGGTTTATCTGAAGGTTTCGCAGATCGAGCCGCCCGCGTACGAGCGCAATTGTTGAGTGCGCTACAACCGCTCGGCATCTACAGGAAAACCTCGCAGCAGGCGGGCAAAGTCGGCCCGGCACAAACGAACGTGGTCAATACCTCGGAAGGCGATAAGACGCATAAAGCCGATGTCGGTCGCAGTTCCTTCGGCATCAGCGGCGCAGGTGTAAAGGTAGGCGTCCTTTCGGATGGTGTTTCTTCGCTGGCTGCCGTGCAGGCCACGGGTGACCTGCCCGCCGGCGTCACCGTTCTGCCGGGGCAGACAGGATCAGGCGATGAAGGCACAGCCATGCTCGAAATCGTTCATGACCTGGCCCCCAACGCGCAGCTTTTCTTTGCGACGGCATTCACCAGTATCACCAGCTTTGCGCAGAACATTCGCGATCTGCGGACGGCGGGTTGCGATATTATCATTGATGATGTCGGCTATTTCGTCGAAACGCCGTTGCAGGATGGCCAGGCTCCGGCTGTGGTCTCCCCTTCGAATGGCGGCGTTGTCCTTCAAGCCGTTAATGATGTGACCGCAGCCGGTGCGATGTATTTCTCGTCGGCAGGCAATGAAGGTAATGTTGACAAAGCAACCGCTGGCGTCTGGGAAGGCGATTTTGTCAATGGCGGAACGCTGGCACTGGTGCCGGGAGGCAATCTAAATGACTTCGACCCCGGCGCAGGGGTTGCGCAATCCAACGCCTTGACCGTCGGCACAAGCGCTCCAGTAACGCTTTTCTGGTCAGATCCGCTCGGCGGTTCGGCGAACGATTATGATCTATTCATCCTCAACAGCACATCAACCTCTGTCCTGGCGTCATCGACGAACATCCAGAACGGCGATGATGATCCGATTGAGATTCTCGGAGTAACGACGCCAGCCGGACGGCGCGCGGTAATTCTTCAGAAGACCGGAGCCGCCAATCGGTTCCTGCACCTGAATACGTTTCGCGGCGCTTTGACCTTTGGCACGACCGGACAGACTCACGGCCATAATCAGGGAGCCCTTGCCTATAGCGTCGCCGCGACGCCGGCAGCAGTAACCCCCTTTGGCGGACCGAATGGCCCTTTCCCGAATCCCTTCAACTCCACAAACAAGATCGAGACCTTCAGTTCCGATGGGCCGAGGCGAATTCTGTATAACGCAAACAGCACGCCCATTACTCCGGGGAATGTCTCATCTACCGGCGGCGTTCTCAGGCAAAAGCCGGACATCACGGCAGCCGATGGCGTGATGTGCGCTGCTCCAGGCTTCAATCCATTCTTTGGAACCTCGGCAGCCGCGCCGCACGCGGGAGCGATTGCTGCCTTGGTGAAATCCGCCAATCTCAGTCTGACGCCAGCACAGATCCGCACCGCGCTGACATCGACCGCGATTGACATTGAAGGAGCAGGGGTTGATCGCGATTCAGGCGCTGGAATCGTCATGGCATTTGAAGCCCTGCAAGCCGTTGGGGCCGCCCCGACAGCGGTAATTACAAGCGCCGGAGCAACGCTCGTGTCGGAAAGCTGTGCACCGGCCAACGGCGCGATTGATCCGGGCGAGACCGTCACTGTCAGCCTTTGTGTCCAGAACACCGGAGCCTCCAACACCACGGCTCTGATGGGCACCTTGCAAGCCACCGGCGGCGTCACCAACATCCAACCGCCCAACCCACAGAATTACGGCGTCGTTGTCGCCGGCGGCCCAGCCGTCTGCCGCAACTTCACCTTCACTGCCAGCGGCGCTTGCGGCGGCACCATCACCGCCACGGTTCACTTTGTGGACGGCGCTACCGATCTCGGTAATGTCACCTACACCTTCTCGCTAGGCGCATTGGGTACACCGCTGACCTTCAGCTTCACCGGGCCCGCCGTCACCATCCCTGACAACAGCGCGGCTGGTGTGAATATCCCGATTACTGTCAGCGGCGTCGGTAGTGTCGGCGATATCAACTTCAGGATTGACGGCTCAAGCTGCAACACCAACAACCCGTCCTTGACGGTCGGCGTTGATCATAGCTGGGTCGGCGATCTCAAGTTCACCCTGACCGCTCCCAACGGCACCACCTCCGTCATTATGATGAATCGGCCAGGCGGCGGCACCTTCGGCTCATCCGGCAACAACTTCTGTCAGACCTTGCTCGATGACGACGGCGCTTTCCCCTCCATTCAATCCATCGCCAGCACCGGCGCGCCACCGCTCGGGCCGCCTTACACTGGCACCTTCACGCCTTCGAGCCCGCTGTCAGGCTTTGACGGCGTCGCTGCCGACGGCACCTGGATGCTCAACGTCAGCGACAACGCCGCCGGCGACACCGGCTTCGTTCGCGCCTTCTCGTTGATCTTGACGCCGCTGGTTTGTTCGACCAGTTGTGCGACGCCGTGCGTCATCACCTGCCCGGCCAACATCACCAAGAGCAACGACCCGAACCAGTGCGGCGCGGTCGTCACTTACCCGGCACCGACCACCACCGGTTCTTGCGGC